>JAAGKN010000253.1_pt1 | contig 62407 bp, 75 predicted proteins | sample 6206371 | NCBI WGS metagenome assembly JAAGKN01 (sample SAMN11533720, study PRJNA540317) | gut metagenome | isolation source: fecal pellets from male and female animal of same cohort | host: Peromyscus leucopus | place: USA:CA | collected 2017 | reverse complement strand
TGATTCTACGGCAAGAAAACCGTGCTCGGTGTCCTATTTGTGGTGCATCACTCGCAATTGTAGCAAGATGATCATGCCACGCAAAGAACCAGTACTAAGTTGGTATCACATCCGCGATTTCTGCGAGAAGTTCTCGTGGACCGATCCACTGTCAGGACTCGTTACTGAAGGCTACAACCCTCCCTCAAACATCCTCTCAGCATACATTTCCCGCGTCCCATTTACAATCAGGTATATCACCTCAAAAGGCGTTGTGGAGCAGGGTCGCTGCATCTGCCTAAAGGTTGACCAAAAGCGTCATCAACGAATGGTGCAGTATGTTGATTCCGGAGAAATAAGATGGGTGCGTGATTATCTGATAATGGAGATCAATGGCACCCGGTTTGTAACCCGATCTCATTCGGTCTGACACATCTTCGATACCATTCTACCCAAAAGATTTTGATTGTATTAATATTTATGACAGAGAGCATGCCCATGAGGACATGCTCTCTTATTGTTAATATATCAATAACTTACGCCCTATGAAACTATGAGACTATGAAACTATGATTTCATAGGCCAATTGTTGGATGAAGAGTTTTCCCGCCAGACTGATTCCCGCCCAACACATTTATGTCTGATAGATTCGCTTCTACGAAATGAATAAATCCTTTTCTCCCTTTTTGAACGCCCAACATAGTGCCAATGCAACCTGCCTATCAACGGCGGCTTTGCGTTGAGCCTCCCATGAAAAGACGTTAATTTCATGATTTTTAGACAACTAAAATTTTGAACCAAGGAAAAACACTTCCTTAACACTCACGCGACCACCGCCACACTGGGGCTTTGGCCTCCTCCCCTGCCCCGGTTAGCGGCGGAATATGCCGCCGCCCCCCCCTCCTGCCTGCACTCTGAAAGCCCCGCCAATTTAGACATCATCGGCGCCGCTGCATGCCTGAATGTGCTTATATTTATATAATAATGCTTATATTTATATAATAATAGGTGTACGGAGGGAATATGTAAATAAATGTTAAATATAATTGTTTTCGATATTTTTTTTTTAGTTTTATTTGGTAGACTGAAAAAAGCGCCGTAACTTTGCATCGCAAACGAGAAACAAACACCGCTTGCAAAGAGCATTGAAATAATGGATAATGAACGCGCCAAAATGGCGCATTAAACAATAAAAACCCTCAGCCGCTGCAACGGTTGAGGGTTAACAAGGTGTAAAGGCCGACCGAAAAAACGGCCATAACCTTTAAAATCCTTTGCTTTATGAGATTTGAACTATCTTTTAAGGTTGGCAAATGGCGGGTTAAAATTATAATAAACCGTTAAAGCCATCGGGGGTTTAAAAATGCTACCAAAGGATAGCGGCCCCCGAAAAGGATTTTTATTTTTACAAAGATACAACAAATATTGTAAACAGACAAATAAAAAAGCCCCGGCCGTTTGTCTGTCGCAGATTAAGCCGGGGCGATAGTTAAAATACGGTACAAAAGTACGAAATAGTTAAAATACAACAATAATAATTATGGAAAAATCAATACAACAATTAGAAAATCAGGCTTACAAGCTTAGTGAAAGCAATTGGCGTCGCAAAAATGTGTGGGGCTCTACCGCCGCCGCCATGGCTGCGAAAAACAGCCGCGACGCCTTAATTGATAAGGCTTGGCTAAACGCCGCCGCCTTTCATCTGAACAATAAGGCAAAAGACTTTAACGAATATCTAAGCGTTAAAGCGTTTGGCAAAGAGTTCGACGTGGTGTTAGATTACAATTCCCCGTTTTTTGGATGCACGCTAAAAATTGCATCGCCCTTTGAAATTGAACGGCTACTAAATAATCCCTCTGAAATCTTTAAAATATTGGAATCATGAAAAGCAAAGTAACAATCGCCCTTAACATCGTGGGCATGATAGCCACCGCCGCCGCGCTTGCGCTCTCACTCCTTGCAATCCTTTGGTGCGCCTGCGCCGCCGGCATCCAAATGTAAAAAATCCCCTTCGAACAAAAATAAAATGGAAGCATTTAAAAACCTATTCAACATTAAGCGCCGCCGCGCCATTGTACGCGAATATAGAACTAAACGGCGTGAACAAATGGCGGCATATAAGCGCCATTGTGAATTGCACCCCGAACAATGGGGCAAAGGCTATCAATTCGCTGAATACAATGCAACATGGCTAACCGTTTGCAACCTGCGCGAAGATCTTAGCCGGCTAGCAAATGAATTTGGCAAAAAATCAATACGACACATTATTTAATAAACCAACAATCAACTAACAACAATCAATAACCGCCGGAATCCGGCATAAAAACAAAAAAATCATGAAAGCTATTAATTCAACTCGCTTTTACGCAATCGCCCCTCAGTTCAACAATAAGGCCGTAAAAATGGCTGTGCTCTCAACCGATGAGAATAAACACTACTTGCTAAGCTCTCGCAACAACCTCAATGACGGCTCGCGTGAAGAGCTTGCAGCGGCCGGCATCAACTGCCTCGGCATGTATTATGGCATCGCCATAGAATCACCGGATGAAGCCGGCATTACCGCCCTTATTCCCGGCGCTGAAATTCATTGGGCTGGAAGCGACAAATACAACGAATTGGCGGAAGCCGCCAAAGGCTCGCGCCCCGCAAAAAAGGCCGATCCGGCGCCCGCGCCTGCCACCCCCGCGCCCGCGGTTGTATCTGCAAACGATTTTGTTTGCCCAAAATTTGAAGACGCACCCGACGCCGCCGAAGTCATTAAGATCGTGCCTATGCAAAAAGAAATAAACGCGTACGGCATCGCGCTCGCCACTGCATTGCTATCAAACACCACCGCCCCGGCGCACCCCGAATCAATTGAACCGTTTATGGCTCTTCCGGCATTCGCCGCCGCCGTCGATAATTACACGGTCACAATAATTTCGGCCGTTGAAAAATACCGCAAAGAGCAGATCGAAAAAGAAGAGGCCGCGAAAAAAGAGGCCGAAGCTCGCGAGGCTCAAAAGCGCGCCGCAGAAGCCGGAAAGCAAACAATTAAATTGTCAACGGGTCGCGTGCTGGAAATCGATGGCACACCGCACAAGTGCTTTAAGCATGTCGCCGAACTTGTGGAGCGCCGCGAAAATGTCTACTTGTACGGCCCCGCCGGCACCGGCAAAACATATCTTTGCGAGCAAATAGCCCGTGCGTTCAATCTGCCATTTTACCGCAATGGAAAAACTGAAGATATTTACAACTCTTACACGGGGGGTCATGTTGCCGGGGCATGGCCATGCAAAAACGCCTTACGAACTTGCTTTTACAGAAGGCGGCATATATTTGCAAGATGAATTAGATCATTCATTGCCTACTGCAACCGATTGGTTGCAAACGTCAATAGACAATCGCGAAGCGCTCTTTAATGATGGCACCGGCGAGATGAAGCATGCACATAAAGATTTTATTTGTATCGCGGCGGGGAATACACCCGGCTTAGGTGCCACCGACATGTACCCTTACGCGATTAAGCTTAGCCCCGCTTTTCGCCGCCGCTACATTTACGTTTATGTCGGCTATGACTTGGCGATCGATAAGGCCGCAGCCGGTGAAGATCTTGAATTGCTCGCATTTGCTCAGGCCCTGCGTGAAGCCTCTGAAATGTGCCGCGTTGAGCTCACAATTTCACCAAACGAATTAAAGCGCATGAAATCGCTTACAGGCGTTTTTAGCGACAAAGAGATCATTGAAAGTGTTATTACAAAATTTCTGCCAGGAGCACAATTGCGCATGGTTGCAGAGCGCTTAAATATTAATGATAATCGGTGGGCTATAGCTTTCAACAAAATAGCAAAGGCCGCATAAAAATAAAGTCTAACAATCACGGCGGCGCCTTGCCGCCGTGAAAAACAAAAAAACATCATGCCAACAATCAATTTAAAGTATAATTCAACCTTAGATCTTAGCGAGTTTATAAAAAACACTGTGCCGTGTGGATATTTCACGGCTAAATATCTTGCGAGCAAAGGCATTGAGCCGGCAAAAAAGCGTAAAAAATACTATGGCACACCCGATTATACAACCGCAGATAATTTACTGCTTGGTGGATGGAGCAAAGGGGCACGCGAGGTCTTAGAGTTCATGCAGCAAAAGACAGTCAATGCGCACAGGCCTCAAACATTCAACAACGTGCACGGCTATGCTTGTAATGTTGGCGCCTATTTGTCAGGCTCGCCCCTTTGCATGTTTGATCGTAACAAAGTTAAGGCACCGGCGCGCGTCGTGCGAATCGCTTATAATTCATCATGTGGTTGCAATGTTGAGGCAAAAGATATTCAACGCGCCGCCGCGCGTCTCTTCAATGTTATTTCAGGCCTTCAAAAATCAGGGATCAGTGTTGAATTGTGGGCCGTTGACTTTACAAAAAAGAATGAAGAGCAAATTAATTGTGCTGTAAAAGTCAAGAGCGCCGGGGATCCTTTTAACGTGCTGCAAATGGTCTATCCCATTGTGCACCCGTCATTTTTGCGGCGCCACATGCTTGCGCTCACTGAGCGCGCCGGGGTTGTTGGAGATTGGGGCCATTACGGGCATCCGGTTGTGGATCGTGACGGCCAATTAGCCGCCTTAAAAGCTCTGAATATTTTCACCGAAAATGTATTCTCCTACTACTCAATCGCTGGAAAAACTGAATCCGAAATATTATCAATGATAAAATAACAATGACATGAAACAAATGCAATTTACTATCGATGTGCCTAAATGGCACATCGAAGAGCTAACAGGCTATAAACCGCAAACTACATTTTGGACAGATTTTTGCATAGCCGAAAAATATTGCGGCAAAATGGGAATAATCGCCGCCGTAAAAGACACGTTTAACCGCGCTTTTGCCGAATGGCGCACCGACAAAATCTATATCACAGAGCTTGCGCTTGTGCTCAATCATCGCGCATGGGCATGGAGTGATGTTTGCGAACGGCTCAAAAAAGAGCTTGATGAAAAGGCCGATAAAGAAGATGGCCTAAGCCTGGAAAAGTTTCGCGTTGTTGTAGCCTCAAAAATTCGCGATCTTTATAGCAAGCTATATTACGTTGTAGTTGATTGGGCGCGCGTCAACCTGCCACCCGATGATGTCGATTACTTCAATGCTACAATCGACTAAGCCCCCCTATCCTATCCACACATGCGCGCTTATAGCGCGCATGCATAATCACCGTTTTTTTTAATATAACAAGCAGATGAAAGCAAACGAAATTAAAATGTCAACAAAAGGCTATTTGTTCAACGCAAACATTTATCCGGCGAAATCGCATTATAAATTCCTAATGAGCTTAGGCCGCGTTTTCCCGACAACAAAGGCCCAGGCTATGTATTTTGTCAGGAACAAAATACGCCCTGATGTTTACACCCTTGATGATGTGCTATTTGTTGAAAAAGAACTCGCTCCTTATGGGTTTGTCGGCAAATATAAATACACAAAAAATCGGCATTGGGTGCGCGTCGTAAACATTGAAGATATGTACGCGACACTTCGCGCAAAATATGGCTTTTAACCCTACCCGTCCCCCGTGCGCGCTTATAGCGCGCACGCATAATCACCGCTTTTCACATCCAAATATAGAAAAAATGGAAACAACAACTGTTTACTATGTAAATTTAGAAGATGGGCGCCAGATATATGCGCGTCGCAGATTCACCGATCGTCAAGCCGCCATTAATTTAGCCCTGACACATTCACGTGATTGGTGCAAAAAACACGGCTATATACCCAAAACAGAGAATCCGGAATGCACCGCGCAGCTCCTGCACATTTGCTTGTCGTCGCGGTCAGCCCTATATTGCAATGTTGAGTGGCGCACTGAGCCGGCCGATGGATCACAAGCCTCTAATACGTTTGGTTATTTTAATACTACTCCGGTCATGCGCTTATAGCGCGCACGCATAATCACAGTTTTTTTTAATATAACAAGCAAATACCCATACCCCCACACAATCTCCATTAATCCCATACACTATGAAATCATTGTTTCATAGTTTCATAGTTTCATAGTCTCTAACAATCAAAAAAATCAATATAAAATGGAAAATTCTACATTACAAAAACAGTACGCCGAATCCGTTACAAGCACATTCAACGATATTATACGCATTGCCACCTGCGAGCGCAACGCTTTTATTCACGATCAAAATCGCACCCGTTTGCGCCGGCATCTTGAGGGCCTGCGCGTCACCATTTGCGAGCAGCTGGTCGAATTAGACGTGATCGAAACATTAGAGGCCCCATCAACAACACTTAAATACGAAGTCTATCGCCGCAATGGCACTATCATAGACAAAGGGCATGGCACACTTGAGCAGTGCCAACAGTGGGCCGAAGCCATATTGCAATGCGAGCTGGCCGCCTGGTCTTACAAAATATTCAACAGCAAAGGCGAATGCGTACTTACGCGCTGATCCACTCCCGCGCGCTTATAACGCGCATGCGAAATCACCAAAAAACTGCAAACCAATAAACCACATGAATATGCCGTATAACATACCCACAATTCACGAATCGCTATATATCGACTATAAAGCCGGCCGGCTAACGCTTGAAGAGTGCGCCGAAGAACTTTACAATGCCGGATGGACGCATTTTATCGACACAAAGTACACACAAAGAAAATTCAGCGAGATAACAAAAAAGCTAACCACCGTACCCACACATTAAAACAGAACAATGATGAAAGCAATATACATGATATTAGTAAATGGTGAGATTAATCGCAATGTCGGAATGTTCGCCACGCTCAAAAGAGCTAAAGAAATAGCGACCACTTTTGCGGCACACTACATGGTCAATCGCGTTGAACTCTTAAGGCTCCGCGAATACAACGGCCAGTTTGAAAATGAAGATTGTGGCGAAATTCTCGATTGGTACGCCACCGCGAGCCAAAAAATATCAGCCCGCTAACCGCCCCGCGGCACAAAAGTCAATAGTCATGAAACACAAGACAGTCAAATTAAACGAAAAAGAAATTGCCATGATCAAATATCTGCTTTCATCAACCTACGAAAACGAGCACACGCCAATGTCTGTGCGCGAATCCTTACGAAAGAAAATTAACGGCTAACCCCCACCCCGGCCCCCGCGCGCTTATAACGCGCACGCGAAATCACCGCTTTTCCCGCAAGCAAAAAGTCCCGCCAATCAAATCATGATTCCACATGATCCCTCACGATAATTCATGATTAATCCAAAAATCCCATCCCTCCCATTAACCCCACTATGAAATCATAGTTTCATAGTTTCATAGTTTCATAGTGCGATTGTCCCGCCGCCATCGCCCTGGCGCCATATCTTTGCGGCAAAAATATCTTGTCATGGCAGTAGTTATCAACAAGCCCCAGCGATCCGTCAACGCGGTGCTGCGCGAGTTCGCCGTCGATCTGGTCACCTCGCTCCACGAAAATTTCGTCACGCAGCGCGTATTCCCCACCGAGGTTTACCCCGGCTACGCGCAGATCAACGCCCTCCGCGCCCGTCAGGGCCGGTGGCACTCCACGGGCCTCGGCGTGGAGTCTTTCTCCGCCAAAGCACACTCCGCCGCGGGGCGCGAGGCGATCACCCTCACCTTCAACGATTACCTCCGCTTCGTTGATATGGGCGTGGGGCAGGGGACCCGCTACGACGACGTGCATGCCGAGCGTAAAGCTCGCCACGGCCGGCGCTACATCTCGGCATGGGCGCGCCGGCAGGGCGAATCCCACCGCCCCACAATCATGATGGAAGTCCGCCACCTCGAAGCCCGCATGATCCGCTTTTTCGCCGATTTTTACGGCCGAGAAATCGAAACTGCGGTGCTAAAATCGTTCGACGACATAACTCCCGCCACAATGTTTATGTAATTTCCAACTTTTTATCGTATATTTGCATCACAAACCAATAAACCAATTAGTTAATGAAAAGTAACAGTGGAGTAGGGATGCTCGCGGTATTCGCGGGTGTAATAATCCTATTCATATTCGGTGTCTACGCTTGCGATAAAAAGGGTGAGGAAGTCAAACAAGCCAAACTGGAGCTTGTCGAAAAAGAGCGTGCGGAACAGGAAGCAAAACAAAAAGCCTATCGAGAAGAAGTCCTCAGACGTGAAGAAGCCCAAAAATTAAAAGCGGAATCCGAGGCCCGGGCCACCACGCAAAAATCAACCTCTACCCAAACGGCTTCAGAGAAATATTGGGCTAAAGCTGATAATAATAGAATTATTGGCACATGGCGTAATACTCGATCTTCTGAAAAGTACATATTTTACGAATCCGGACGTGGCGTATTCGATGCCGGTGCCGTTCAAGTTAATTTCCGATGGAAACTGAAAGAAGGAATTATTGTTGATGTGAAGTTTACTGATGGGGGCAAAGCGACACTTTTCTATAAAAATGGACGCCTTTCCGAGAAATCAAAAACATTCAATACAACCTTCTATTTTGAAAAGGTTGAAAGATATTAGTTACACCTTCAGGACATAGCGGTATCGTACCCCCGTGTAGAAATGTTAATGCATCTACCGCCTTTGGGTGAAGAGCAACGGGAAAGGCGATACCGCTTTTCTTTGACCATCGCACTATGAAATCATAGTTTCATAGTTTCATAGTCATTAAGTATTTGTATTTATGAATATTATTAAAATAAATGCATTATATTTGTACAACGATTTTATAATTGGGTGTTATTATCTCAACCCCAAACTATGCCTTAACCGCCAATCGCCAAATTAAGGATTTAAGCCCAGTCTACTACTTTACAATTTACAAAACTGCGGCGTAAAATCGTTAGACGACATAACTCCCGCCACATTGCTTATGTAATTTCCAACTTTTTATCGTACCTTTGCATTCGACGTTCTTACAAATAAATAATTGAAATCATGAATGATGTACTAATCTTACTTGCCGTTATTTTTGTAGTTCCGCTTATAATGGTGCTCTATCAAATAGCTGATGAAAGAAATACTGATGCTGAAAGTAGAAGAAGAGGTCAGGAATTAGATTCTGAGGAGAAAAAAATCGTGGACTTTACTCCCACGACTTCCGTAAGCGGACATTTCAATACTTACCGTATCAGTATTGACAAGGATCGTCATAAGATTCTAATTATGCAGGGAGATGATCGTTTTGTTATCCCCTTTGAAGATGTTCTAAAAATTACTGTTAAAGAGGACGGCAACCAAGTTATCAGCAAATCCTCTTCCCGAACAATCGGTGGAGCCATCGTTGGTGGTGCTATTGCCGGAGAAGCGGGTGCAATAGTTGGCGGTCTGTCAGGAGATCAGACAATAAAAAAGAAAATATGGTTGGTTCAGGTTGCCATAAAACTTCGTGATATTACTCACCCCTCTATAGAAATTGACTGCTTTAATACAACAGAGGTTTGCTACCAAAGAAAACCAATGGATTCTGGCTCTGAGCTACATAAAAAAGTTTCCGCCGAGGCTCAACGAATCGTTGACCTTATCGGCGTAATCATCGATCAAGTGGATAAAGAGGAAAAAGCAAAGCCCGTAACCATTGCTAAACTTGAAAATCCCACTCTTGAAGATCTTGAGCGATTGGCCGGGCTCCTTGATCGCGGTGTCATCACTCAAGACGAGTTCAACGAAAAGAAAAAAGTGATCCTTTCAAGGATTTAGATTATCCATTCATAGCGGTATCGTACCCCCGTGTGGGCTGTTAATGCACCCACGACCTTTAGTAGGTGAAGTGCAACGGGAAAGGCGATACCGCTTTTCTTTGACCATCGCACTATGAAATCATAGTTTCATAGTTTCATAGTATTGGATATTCCTAATATTTTTTATTGGATTTTGTTGCATAACCTGAAATATCTTCGTACCTTTGCGTCAAGATTTGAAAATTTTCCGGTCATTCCTTTGGCGGTTCAAAAGTTTTGCTTACCTTTGCGATGCTTAACTACATTTCGATTGGTCAGTAACGACCGCCAACAATCCAGTTAGGTGGTATTTTTATACCCTTATCTGAAATATATACGCATACGGTATCGTACCCCCGTGTGGGCTGTTAATGCACCCACGACCTTTTAAATGACCTTTGAAATGTGTTAAGCGACGGGACAGGCGATGCCGTTTTTCTATTGCCTATAACCTTTCAAAAGCGCTTATATTAATGAAAGGATCAAATCTAAAATCTACTGATGCCAGCGAGATGCTGGTAGTGTTCGACAACCCCCAGTTCGGACAGGTACGCACATTCGTATCTGAATCCGGTGAGCCCATGTTCTGCCTCGCCGATGTATGCAAGGCCCTTGGCCTATCAGCAAGAGGTGTTGGACAAAGGTTGGACAAGGGGGTAATTTCAAATTACCCCCTTTACACCAAAGGTGGCACACAGCAAGCACTTTTCGTCAACGAGGACGGCCTGTATGATGTGATCTTCGACAGCCGCAAGCCCGAGGCTAAGGCATTCCGCAAGTGGGTTACAAAAGAAGTCCTCCCCTCGATCCGCAAAACCGGCTCATACTCGCTTCCCAAAGCCGAAGCCCCCAAGCCTCGCCCGGTGCAGATCACGCCCGCGGCCCTCGACTTCGCCGCGCAGATGCAGCAAGCCTCGCTTGCCGTGGCCGACGCACTCAGCGATGGCCGCCGCCGCGACTTCTTCGATTACCTCATGCTCGTTCAGCAGCCAGCCTCGTTCTACACCGTAGCCACCGACTACGGCTTCTCCGTCTCAACCCTTATCGCCACGCTGCTTCACCTGTCGATCATCCGCGTGCGCCGCGATAAAGACGGCCCGGGCAACCCCTATGAGCTTTGCCCGATTCACGACGACAAGGGCTATCTGCAAGCAGCCTCAGATCCCGAGCGAGTGGTCTGCGTCGCCGACCCCGAGTGGGTGTTCAACGCCGATTGCGAGTGGTCGCCCAAAGGCCGCGCATTTCTCTACGCGCAGCTTAAGCGCGCCGGCATTCTCCCGGTGCTCGAGCGCAACCTCCTCATGCTTTCACAGCCCAAACGTTGAGCCTCATGGAAACACCCGACTACGACCTCACACCCGCCGAACTGCGCGACCGCATAGTTGATGCCATCGCGCAAGTGGCCGCCCTCGGCCAAGGATCTGTCAGCGACGTGCTCGACACCATTGCCACCCTCGCGCATCTTTATAAGCTGCTGAGCCGCTGAGCCTATGATTTCATAGCTTCATAGTTTCATAGTCTCATAGTTTCATAGTCTCGTGCGCCTGCAATATCGGCGCACGAAATTATTGGATGTCCTTAATAAAAAATATTGGTTTTTGTTTTGTAGATTCAAAAATATGTCATACCTTTGTGTTACAAACATCAACCGACCTATCAGGTCATAAAACATATCATCATGACAAACCCATCTTATGTCGAGCTCGTGAATGAAGCTCGCTACCACAGCCACCTTTACTACAATTTGAGCCGTCCCGGAATCTCCGACGCTCAGTTCGACGCCCTCGTCAGCCGCATTGCAGCCTACGAGCGCCGCCACCCCTCAGAGATCCTGCCCGATTCTCCCACACAGAGCGTCGGCATCGACCTCGCCTCAGGCATGCGCTCGGTGCCTCACCGCACCCCCATGCTCTCACAGCAAAAGGCCCACGACATAGCCGAGATCCTGGCGTTCGCAAGCAAGGCGTCGGCCTCCGAGATGCTTGTAGAGTGGAAGCTCGACGGCATCAGCCTCTCGCTCGTCTATATCGACGGCGCCCTCGTCTCTGCCGCCACCCGCGGCAACGGCTCGTGTGGACAGCCCGTGCTCGGCCATGCCATGCACATGCAGGGCGTGCCGGCCACAATTGCCCGCAAGGGTAGGGTAGAGGTGCGCGGCGAGGTAGTGTGCCCCAAGGGCGAGCATGCACCCCTCGGCTATGCCGACGAGCGCACCGCAGCCAGCGCGATCTGCAACACACCCTCTTATCAATCGCTCGCCTCGTCACTCGTTTTCGTGGCCTGGGAATGCCTTGCCCCCGGCATAGCCTCGTTCGCTGATGGCCGCGCCGAGCTTTCGGCCCTTGGCTTCACAGTCTCTCCGGCGCGCATTGCCACCCCCTCAACCATAGCCTCCATCATAGCCGGGTTCGAACCCGAGCGCGCCTCCCTGCCGTGGGCTGTCGATGGCCTCGTGATCAAGGTCAACGACCGCGCCCTGTTCGATAGCCTCGGCTCTACCTCCCACCATCCCAAAGGCTCCATCGCCTACAAGTTCGCAGCCGCCGGCGCAGTCACCACTGTGCGCACCATCGAGATGAGCGTTGGCCGCACCGGCCGCCGAACACCAGTGGCCCACATCGACCCCGTAGAGATCAACGGCCGCACCATCGCCAAAGTCAACCTCTACACCGAAAAAACCATGACCGCCCTCGGCGTCGCCCCCGGCGCCCAAGTGCGCGTGATCCTCCAAAACGACGTTACCCCCAAGATCGCCGCCGTGCTGCAAGACCAACCCATAACACCCATTCAACTCCTCCCTCCCATTAATCCCATTAATCCCATTCCCCCCACCACCACCGAAGAAACCCCCGCCGAAGTAGAAGAATCCCTCGACGACTTCATTGCCAGGATCAACGCCGACGCCCCCGCCCCTGACACCACCTCGCCTGAAGAATACGAGGCGTGGATCCGTTCCGAGATCGAGATCCGCGAGCAAGAGCGAGCCGCTATGGAAGCTGCAGCCGCCCAATACCGCCTCGACCAGCAGGCAAAAGCCGAGGCCCGTGCCGCCGCCACTGAGGCCTACCGCCGCCGGTGCGCCGAGCAGCAGCGCATCGAGGCCGAGGCTCAGGCCGCAGCCGACCGTGAGCAAGAAGAAGCCTCTCGCGTGCCATGGTGGGCCAAGGCTATTGCCGCGGTGCTTGCGCTTGCAGCCGTCTCCCTCGTGTCAGCCCTCGCTGCAGGCCTGTCAGTATTCTTCCTGCCGCTGCTGTGCGGCGCCTACAAAGCCAACCTCATCCCCTCCGGCCACGAGTAATCATAATCCCCCATGATCCCCCACAAGTAATCATGATTCCCTCACGATCCCTCATGAAATCACGATTCACCATGATTCCCCATGATAAATCATGATTACTCAAAAAAATCCCATTAATCCCATCCCTCCCATTAATCCCATTACCCCCATCACCCCATAAAATCAAAAAATCATGAATTCACTCCCATTCTACATCCCCAAAGGCCGTGCCGCCTTCGCCACAGGCATGCAGAGCCATGCCCCCTTTATTGTAACCAACCACCTTCAGCGCAGCGATCTCGGCACATGCATAATCTCCACCACGCCCCCTCACTTCGTGGCAAAGGTGCGCTCATTCCGCACCTTTCCCGAGTATCGCGAAGGCAAGCCCGCTTTCAACGCCAAGGCCGAGGCCACGGCCCAAAAGCACCAGGCCGACCGCGACGGTTACTTCTACATGCGAGGCCAGGCCGAGTTCCTGAGCGAGATGGCCGCCGAGCGCGGATGCACCATCAAAGAGCTCATGGAAAATCCCCCCGCCGACTACGGCGACATACTCCCCCGCACCTACGATGACGAGTTCGACGAGCCTCGCGTCATAGCCAAGGTGCCGGGCCTCAACGTCTACCTCGAGCTCTTCGGGTGCCTCGACGACATTGACCCCGCCGCGGTGCCGTGGCATGGCCCCGACGGCGCGTTCGCAACCCTCAAGCGCATGAGCCTTTGGGCGCAAAACATCTGGCCGCTGGGCGATCGCCGGGCTCGTGCCACCCGGGCTTCCGACGCCCAGCCCCTCCCTGAGTGGCGCCAAGATTATGACCCTGCCGAGCGCCCTGTCATGCCGCGCAAGTGCGGCATAGGCGTGTGGCCTTACATCGATCAGAGCCGCCGCCCCGAGCTCCTGTTTTCAAAGGCGCCCAAGCACGCCTCGCCCGATGTCGAAGCCGTCCTCCGCATCAAGGCCGAGCGCGCCGCTCAGGCGGCCAAGGGCATCGTGCGCGAGTGATCAGGCTTATGCTCTGCATGCGAAATCACTGATTTTCTGCGACTATGAAACTATGAAACTATGAAATCATTTTTTCATAGTGTTATTTTGACAAAATAAAATGTTTTCACTAAATTTGCTGTTAACGAATAATAAGAGGCTTTTCTAAATCATGATACGTTTACAAGAAGTGTTGGCTTTCGTCAACAATAAGGGTGGCGTCGCAAAAACCACCACTGTGCAAAACACGGCCGCGGGCATACTGCTCGCCCGTCCGGGCTCTCGCGTGCTGTGCATCGATCTCGACCCGCAGGGCAACCTGTCGTCGCTGTTGGGCTGGGCCGAAAAGCGCAAGCAGTTCGCCCCGGGGCAGGCCGCTACGGTCTACGAGGCCATGCGCGACGGCTTCAACAATCAGCTCCCGGTCTACAAAAGCCGCGAGGGCCTGTTCTATTGTCCGGCATCGTCTCTGCTGGCAAGTCTTGAGCCTGACCTTTTCAGGCAGATGAATCCCAAGCTCGTTCTCAATCAGCTTTTGGGCAATAACCTTTGTTACATGGAGCCCTCTTGCGCCATTGCCGGTGATTACCCCGAGCAAATCTCAAATGTGATCGAGAGCTTCGACTATGTGCTTATCGACTGCGCGCCGGCCCTCTCTGAGCTCACCTACAATGCCCTCGGCGCGGCCACTGGCGTCATTATCCCTATGGGGCTCGACTCTCTGTCGGTGGCGGGCCTTCCGCCTATGGCCGCCGCTTGCCGCCTCGTGCAGCAGCAGCTCAACCGCGGCATGCGCATGCGGGGCCTGCTTATCACCAAGGCCGACGAGCGCACTATCATTGCGCGCAGCATAGCCGAGGCGGTGCGCCGCGAGTACGAAGGCTCTGTCTTCGCCGCCCGCATCCGCGAGTGCGTAAAGGTAAAGGAGAGCCAGGCCATGCAGCAAGACATTTTTGAGTATGCGCCCGAGTGCACGGCGGCTAAAGACTATGCCGCGTTTGTTCAGGAATTGTTAAACCAGTCTGACGACGAAGAAGAAGAGCAGGAGGCTTAAACCTATGGCAAAAAAGAACCCCTTTAATTTCGACGCCTCGAAGGCCGCTAAGGAAATCCAAGAGGAAATGTCTGCAATCGCGCAGAATCAAGCGCAAAGGGCCTCTACGGCCGTCTCTGCGCCCGGTGGCGCTAAGCCCAAGCATGCAATGTATTCGTCCCTGTCGAAAAATGAGCGCACATTGGTGCAGTGCCGGGTGCTCAATGAGGTAAACCGCCGCATGGAGATCTATCTGGCCCATTACGGCGGCTCAAAGGGCGAGCTGATTGAAAAGGCGATCGAGGAGTATCTTTCGCGTCGCAATAGTTAGCGCCCCCATCATGATTCCCCGTGATAATTCATGATTTATCATGATTCCCCATGAAATCACGATTCCCCATGAGTAATCATGATAAATCATGATTACTCAAAAAGCCCCATTAATCCCATCCCTCCCATTCCACCCATTAATCCCATTCCCAAAAAAATCAAAAAAAACTTCCCAAATCCGGTGGTTAACCTCCCAAATCTGGAGGAAAAGTTCCCAAATTTGGAGGTTAATCTCCCGATTTTGGAGGTTATTTAAAGATAACTCCATGCTAATCAACCCGTTCCCGATTCCCTAATATATAATATTTATGACATAATCACTTTTCTTTAAAAAATTATTATTCTTAAAATGTTATTACAATTTATATATTACATATTAGGGCAAGAGCAATTCACTGATTTTCAGATATGTAAAAGAAAATAACCTCCAAAATAGGGAACTTAACCACCAAAAACGGGAACTTTCCCTCCAGTTTTGGGAACTTAAACCCATTTTTTTGGGAAATAAAAATTTTACTGACATGGCCGACGAAAATAGCAAAGAAATAGTTTTTTTAAAGGGCGCCGATCTCAAAATGAGTGGTGCTCGTGAAATGGAAAAATGGATCAACACGCCATATTCCTATACAAGAGTGTTGGCCGGGCAGAGCCGGCTTGAGCAAGATGTGCTGCTGCAGGTGTCTGAGCATATCCAATCGTGCTTTGAGCCGTTTTATGCTTCGGGAAATAATAAGCTTGAGCTTCGCCCTAATCCTCTGTTTGTCGGGCGTGCAAAAGAGAAGATGCTTGAGCCTATTCGAGTGAAGCTTTCTGAGTATGGCATTAAGCCCAACCACTACGATTTGATTCGCAAGGCGATTGAGAGCATCCTCAATATCAAGTGGGTGATTCCGGTCAACACCAATCAGGGCCTGGTCTATTCGATGGTAAATGTCTTTTCTCGCGGCTCTACTGAGTATGACACCGAGAGCGGCAATGCCGGCATGAACCGCGGCTACATCGATTTTTTCATCAATCCCGACATGGCCGACTATGCCTTCGACATGAGCATGGGCTATGTGCAGCATCCCCGCAAAATCGCCCGCAACAGCAAGGTCGATTATTCCACGCTGCTTTATATGCTGGTCAAGCATTATTGCGGTCTGCGCATAAAGTGCGAGATTCCCTTTCTCGAAATAAAGAAGCACCTCGGTTTTGTAGTGCGCGACACGGCTACCGACCGCATCCTGTCTTACACCAACATCCCTTACTGGCGATTCAAAGAGCGGGTGATCGACAAGGCCATAAAAGACATCGAGGCCATGGCCGCTCGCGGCCAGATCGATTGCTCGTTTAAGTATAGCGAGATTCGGCCCGATGGCAAGCAGCGTGGCGAGCCCACGGCGCTTGAGTTCACGCTCGTGCCTACGGCTATGGGTAAGGCGAGGGCTGAGACCAAGAGGGCCGATGCCAAGAAAACGAAGTTGATCAATACCATGCTCAAGCGCTATCCTGATCTCAGCGCTGCTGTGCTCGCCGAGATTGTAGATCGTGTGCCGGCCAAGAAGATGAAAGCCTTCGCCGACTTCGCTTACAAAGATTTGGCCGAGATGATCGAGCGCTCTTATCCCGAAGATGTTCCCGGCTACGTCGCCCGCATGCTCAACCGCTGGATCGACGAGCGCATGATTGCCGCAGATCCGCAGTCGTCAATGCCTAATCTGTTCACCGAGGCGCCCGTTTCTGATGATGGCATGAAGATTGTGCCTGGCGAGTTTGCCTCCGAGTATGCGCGCATCTGCGCCTCATGCCCGCCTCAGTATAAGGCGTGGCTCGATAAGGCGCGGTTTATCGGCTCGCAGCGAGGCGGCGTATTGATTGAGTTTCCCGACCGCAAGACTCACGATGCCTTCAATGACTTCGAGGCCGACAAAAGCAATGCCGCTGTGGTCGCCGAGTTCCGGGCCATGTATGATCAGGTCATGGGGCGGCCGATGGCTCCGTTCGTCCGCAGCTACAAAAAATTAAAGATATGATAGGGTAGGGGAGGGGCCTCATTGGCCTCTCCCTGCTTTATGGCTCTCGCTCGATCAAGATGTATGGCCCGGTGCAATAGCATGTGATCGTTGGCGCGATGCCATGTGGGCTATACACGCGCGTGTGCTGGGGGCTGCTCCATGCGCCCGCGCCTTGCTTAAGGTTGCCAAGCCTGATTATGTGGTCTGTTTTGTGGTGAGAGTTCATGATCTGCTGATTTTTCATGCGCTAAATTAAGAAAGGCATGGATAGGTTGTGTGACAACCTTCCATGCCTGCGGCGCCGGGTGGCGCCGTCGCTCCTGAAAGTCTCACGACTTCCATCTCGCTTCATCACTTTTCATATAATCATATCACATGGTTTAGTATCGCTATTCATGATTAATCATGATTCCACCCATCAATCATGATGTCTCAAAAATTCCATTCCACCCACTCAATCCCATCCCTCCCGTAATCCTTTCTGTCGTGCTTTGTATTTAGCGTATGCGGCCATTGTCTCTTCTTTCATGAAGTATGAAAATGAGCCAAGCCCCTTGCCGCGGTATTCGCGTCTCGGGGTTATGCCCATGCGCTTGCGAAATCTGCAGAGCGTCTGCACCGATATTCCAAGCGTTGAGCATAGCTCCTGTTGCGATATTTCGCCCTCGCGTATGCCATATCCTATAGCCGGCGCCGGTTTTTCCTGTGGGTCGTTTTGTTGTCGCATCATCTCGCCTGCCATCAGCGGCGGCATTGTGTTGCTGTATTCCCGCCAGTCTTTTACCATGCTCGGGGTTTCGGCTATGGCGCCCCTTCCATATCCGGTCATAAAGGCTGCAGCCTCTTCGAGAGCGCGCTTATACTCCTGTTCCATGTCTCAGCTCTTTTTGGGTAAAGAGTGTGAGCCTTCGCCTCTCGGCATCCAGCCTCTCGCATGCCAGCCTGTAATATTCCACTTCGATCTCAATGCCCAGCATCTCGTGGCCGGCGCGTGTGCAGGCTATGGCTATGCTCCCGCTTCCAAGGTGCGTGTCGAGTATTTTCCATCCGGGTTTGGCATATTGTGCAAGCAGCCACTGGTATAGGGCCACAGGCTTTTGTGTGGGGTGTATGCGGCGCTCGTTCAGTTTCTTGTTGCCTTGCATGGTGCGTCCGTCATTCATCGATTTTCCCTGGCACATCCCGTTCCACATAAACGGGTAGAGCCTTGCCGACGATATGAGGTCTGTGGCGGCTATCTCGCAGTCTGAAAAACTGCTCTTGCCGTTGCATTTGTCCCACACTATTCTGCCCGGCGCGAAAATGTGCTGAAAGTAATTGCATCCCCACACTATGTAGTGGCGGGCCACTCGGCTCAGTTCGGCAAAGTATTCTTTGCCCGGCACATGCCAATGCGCCGTGACCGGGTATTTATGGCGGGCTACGGCGCTGGTGCTGACATTGCTTCCATAGTAGCCGCGCCTCTCCGGGCCGCTGAAATAGGGCGGATCCACAATAGCAAGGTCAAATTGCTTGTCGGCGAGCGTTGGCAATACCTCCATGCAGTCGCCATGTATCAGCCTTATGCTGTCGTCCATAATGATCAGTTTTTAGTGATTCATTCATCGTATTTGTCAATCATCTCGTCGGCAAGCATCGAGGCTCTGTTGGCGATTACCGTTATCCACTGGTCGCTGTATTCCGATCGTCGGCTTTTGTAGCCTTTGCTTTCAAACTTCCGCAACAGCGCTTTTATCGTCAGCATCTCCGGCTCGGTTTTCCTTTGGGCCTCCATGCCATTGATTTTCTTCAAGGCCTCGGTCACGATTCTGTCAGTCTCCGCATCATAGTCGCGCACATATTTCAGCAGTGCCAGGGCCTGCGATATGTGAGCGGCCACCAGTGCGCCACGGGGGGGGCAATTCTGCGCGTTCTTGCCGTCGGCGTGGCTTTGCAGCTCGGCAAGTGATTGCTCGCCCTCGGTGTAGGTGTCAAACACATACAGCAGCGCGTTAAACTCTTCCTCTTTGCCTCCCAGTTCTTTCACCAGCATGTAGGAATACTCTTTTATGGCCTTTCGCAATTCGCGGGTTTCTTTCTTCACGTCTGAGCATCGCGCCTTTGCCGCCTCGTCGCAGGCTTTCAGAGCCTGGTCCATGGCAAGGCATGTCAGCATGCAAGGCACAAAATTTCTTTTTATGTGGGCTCGGCGCCCTATGGCCTTAGTCAGCAGTTCGGCCATCTCCTCTTGCCCTTGAGTCACATACATGGCTTATTCGTCTATTAGTTCATATTCTTCGCAAAAAGTCGGCTCGTCCATTACTTTCAGCCATCGGCCATCCTTTACCAGCCATTGCCCAATATACACTCTGTGATTGCCATAGTATTTTTCGTAGATCAATACCTTTTGCGGGTAGGCTAAAAATGTGGCGGTAAGCTGGTGCTTTTTGCAAAAGGCCTCGATCTCCGCGGTGTTTGCGCCGGTATATTTCACGGCCTCTGTCTTTATTGGTTTTCTTATTATTTTCATTTGCATTTCTATTATTAAATCATTGTTTCTTGCTTCATGCTGTTTCATGAATCCTCATGTTTTCTCATGTTTTCACGGTTTATCTTTAGTGTTGTGCTTTATAAGCCGTGCAGGCATGGTTTGTTGTTTTTATTTTCTTGAGGCCGTTGAATGTCCGGTTTGATCGCAGCACTCCGCAGTATTGTATGATCCTCCCTCCGCATTGCCATCTTTGGCGGTGCGTGCAAGTCCGGCAAGTCAGCGGCGGGTTGTTGCGCTCGTCTGTCTCGTGAAAAAGTGAGCCGGTCATGTTTCTGTTGTTATTTGTCATATCTTATTTTTCCGGTTAAAAATACTCTTCGCATACAAAGTCTTTTCTTGGCTTGAAAGCCTTGAAATCGCACGAAGTCCAAATTTCTCTGCGGTTCGCCCAGTGGGCCATATCCTTTTGCCATTGTGGTATTATTTGCTTTGGGTTGTTAAAATCTCTGAAGGGTTGGGCGGTTATCCTCACCCTCTTGTATTTGCGAAAATAGGTAAGCCTGTCGTAATCCTCAAGCATGTCGCCGCCGATCATTGTGTATATCAGGTAAGAGGCGGGCTTCTTGCCTGCGGCTACTCTGTAATGGTCGATAAGAGCCATCGCTTTCTCCACTTCTTCTATCTGCCGTGGAGTGTCGGCGGCAAATCTTATTGAAGATCCTATCCATTTTATGCGGGCGAATAGCCGGGCTATCCCGTCGTCGATCAGCCGGGCCGAATTGCCTTGGTTAAGGTCTATGCGATAGCCTTTGGCCGCGATTTTCTCCAGTTGGCGTATGCCGTAGTCGATAGAGAGTATATTGTTATCCATGAGTATGAGCGTGCGCCTCTTGCCATTCTGAGATATTTCTTCGACATCCATGTAGGGGTGCGCGGCGCCTTCCTTCTGAGGCACTATGCACCACTTGCATTTGTTGGGGCATCCGCGAGTCAGGAATCCGTAAGCGGTCCGGCTGTCAATCTGATCATATATCGAGTAGTCAGGCTGCATCCGGTCTATCTCATGGGGCAGTTCTGAGTGCAGGTCATATCCTGTGCCGCCCTTCACCACCTCGCACGGAAACACTCTTAGCGTGTCGCGGGTAAATGTGAAGATCTTTGATTGATACACCCGGTCAAAGTCCCAGTAGAGGTCGCCGGCCCATTCCACAATGTCGCCTTGCGCCTTGTGCCAGGCGGCTATTTTCATGAGCGCGAGGTTAGGGAAGTTGTGGCCGTCAACGTCTACAAGCCCTATGCGTTGCTTCATCGCTTTGGTTTAGATTTGCATTGGTTTCTCCTCTCGCCATCGCCCATCATAAAAGAGGCTTGTTTCCCATTGCTCGCATTGCACACATCTCTTTCATCCTTCTCATCGGCTTTCAAGTATTCAATAACTCCTTCAATAATTTCTTTTGCTCTGCTCACTATCAGATTAGGTATGATGCATTTGCTTTCTGCCTCAATAATCGCAGGCAGTATTCTTTTCATCAGTTCCATGCGGTAGGCTTGCCAGTTAGGCTCTTCGCTTATGTGCATTAGATTGGTCTTGATGTGGCCTGATAAGATCCCATCGGTAAATAGCGTTTCTTTCATATTTTCACTGTTTATTTATGTCCGTTGTTTCATGTTGTCTCACGTTTCATGCTGCTTCATGAATCCTCATGCTTTGTCATGCTTTATCATGCTTCCACGGCTTATTCTATAGCCGGGTCATGCTTGTTTCCCACTATTTCCGCATCTACCATCATCCCCAGCCGTATTTCACAAGTGCGGAAATCGCCGACAAAGGTATCTGCCTCCATGTCATAGAGGGCGAAGCTGCAATCGCCGCTGTTCCACTCTACGACCAATGGGTTCGGTTCATCGTAGTTGTTGAGTATGTCGCCTTCAAAAATCTCTGTGCCGTTTTTATCCATGAGTCCTATGGCCTGGCCTACGGTGTCAGGATCAACCTTCACTATCACGTTTCCGCATCCGGGCATCGGGTATATTATGCTCAGATAGGGCAGGCCGCAGCCTACGGGTATGTATTCGGCGAGACCTCCGTAAGCCCATCCGCCGCCATCGAGGCGCTTGCCTCTGTATTTTGCATTTTTCTTCATAGATTATGTCGTGCTTTATGTCTTTCTATCTTATTCTTTACTTCTTTCAGCGTGTCTGAGTCAGAGCATCCGTGCTCGATCAGATAGCGGTATGCGCATCTACTGGTTTTATTAATGTTCTTTGCTTCCGCTCTTGTCAGAAACCGAATGGTCTTCTTGTCACAGGTAATCCTGTAAAGGCCGATAATAGTTGCATAGGTCATAAGCACGGCAATTCCGGCTAATGCGAGACCTACAACCGCGAGCACGGCGTAGCCTATATATAGCGCAGTCGTATTCATCAATTTACTTCAATAGCAGTTCTTTCAATATCAGTATGCTCTTATCTTCAGGTATAAGGCCGATTATATCCTCTAATGTTGGTGGCTCTTTTTCGCCATTAAGTTCTTTCAATAGCGCTTCTCGGTCAGCAAACTCATGCGTATACACCGCTCGGCCCAATGCGTCAGAGACTGCCTTGTGAAATATATCGAATGGCACGCACAAATAATCTTGCATCAGTTGAAACTCCGCTATCTGTCGCGGAGTCATGCCTTCATAGCATTTGTTCTCGCCAAAGGCTATCGCCTGTTCTTTTGTCAGTTGTTTCATCTTGTTATGGTATTTATCTAATCGTTGTCTATTGGTTCAAATCCGGGACATGGTATGCCCGTATAAAAGATGCGTGAGCAACCGACATTCTGCCCATATTTTAGTTGTGTATTGATATGAAGGCATCGGTTGTTTAATGCTAATAAGAATTTGCATTTTTGTGGATCAACGCTATCTTCTTCGTGAGGCAAAGAGGCTTCGGCTTCGGTCTCAAACATTTCCTTGCCAAATAATTCTTTTAATACGCACATTATGCCTGCATAGTGGTCGATCATGCGGCTTTCATCAGTGTTAATACAGGTGGCGCTTATGTAGAGATCATGCGTTTTCTTCGCTTTTGTATAATGCGCCATCACCTTTCCTTTGCTGACTATGCAGTGGGTCTTGGCGAGCCAGCGGAGGAAAGGCTTAAACACCATGTTGGCGTTGAGGTATACGCCGTATTGCTTCAGTCTTTCATCCTTGGTTTGCGGGGGATTCTGCTTGGCATACGCTAATGCAATTTGCTGTAATTCTTTGTCGTTCATTGCTGTTGTCTGTTTAGATATTCACGTATTGATTTACGCAGGGTCTTGGTAACTACGTCAACATATACTTCAATGGAGTCCTCTCGTGCACCCTTTTGTTCCCAAATCGTAAGAATGATGGCGTTGGCGAGGGCGAAGCCGCATTCATCAGTCAGTCCGGCATCACATATCTGACTATATATTGAGCTGAATTTTTTAAATTCTTTGTCGGTCATTGCTATTTTATTTCTGTTATGTACGGGTATAACCCAAGAAAAGAAGATTTGAAAAAGCCGTCTGTAGTTACAGTGTACGTGCTGTCTACCTTTAGGCTTGCAGCTTCGGGGCAAGCCCACAATCCGGATGTTACTACATAGAATGTTCCTTTGTCGGTATTGATCAGCCAATAGATGTGAGTAGATATATTTCCGTCGAGTCCGTTTGTTTCGACTTGCTTGTCAACGGATATTATCTTAACTGTTTCGGTGCGTTTCTGCACCGGCTCGCAACCGCTAAACATTAGCGCCAATACGGATATTACTGCAATTCTTTTCATCATTTCTTCGGTTTAATTGTAACTTCTACCTCGATTGGCTCGTCCTGCCATGTGAGGGCGGGGAACAGCTCGGAAGGAAGCAGGTATATTGCTTGATCCGCTTGAGGCACCTCTATCCCCCAACCGCCGTAGAATCGTTTCGGTTTTATGCGGCATAATCCGATGTCCCCATTCTGACCTCTCGCTACCCACCCGCTGATTATCTCTTCGGAATGCGTAGTCTCGTTAGCCAACTCGCAGTTGGTATTGCAACATAGGTTCCGAGAATACGCTCCTGTATCGGCGAGAGAAGTTTTACGTCGAGTGCAGTCTTGCTTGTTACAATATACTTTCTTTTTCATTTATTCTCTTTCTTTGGTTTTAAAATCTCCATCATCAGTTCTCGCTTCGCCTTGTCGAGGCATTTGCGGCAGTAGGGATCGCTCGGTATGTCGGGGTCGATGCACGGCCAGAATGCCACGGCCCGCTTGCCGCACACGCAGCATTTGCACTCGCTCGCTCTTATAGTCGCTCTCTTTTTTCTTTTAGATGCCATTTGGTTCTATGATAAGTTTCATATTCCATCAATCCCATTCCGCCCATTAATCCCATTCCGCTCATAGGTGCCGTCATAGTTTCTTATCGTCAGGAAATTCATTGAATCGGCGGCATATCTCTTCGCCAAACTTACAGGCATCTTCGTATGTCTCCTTGAAGTCGCGGTACAACTCGGATGAATATAGTTTTATCTCTCCGATTGGGATATTCCATCCACAGCCCGGTTCTTTCACACATAGCGATATTTCGCCATGCTTATCGCTCGGGACGAGCACGAGGCTGGCTTCTTTTGTGTCAAAGCTCCCCGACACAAATTGAATCTTAGGCGTTATTTCCATAATTATTCTCCTTCCTCAAAAAACTCTGTGCCGAAGACTTGCTCTAATGCCGCTATCGCGAATTTTGCGCTTTTGCTATCTTGTGTATTGAGAAAGACGGCCCATCCTTGATATTCTTCTTTAATCGCTTCTCTCTGCTCCTCGCTCAGGGTCGAGGGGTCGATAATCGGTTTATTCATAGTTTTACATTTTTCGTATAATTTATAATTTCTGAAAGAGTTTCCGCTTCCTTTTCCCATTTCACAAGAGCGGTTGTTTGCCGCTCCGAGGCTTCACCTCCTTCTAAGATGTCTTTATAATGTTCAACCATTTTCTCTGCGCGTTTTAGTTCCCGCCGTATCGCGGGAACTAAAACCTTCAATTCAGCATCTGATAAACCATGATAGATTTCATTATGCATGCCATTTGGTTCTACAATAAGTCTCATATCGTTATTCTTTTAGTGTTAGTTCGGATCCCATGAATCCCATTAATCCCATTAATCCCATATCGCTTTTGTAGGGTTGGGCATAGGTTCTTCAGTCGTTTATAATTGTTTATTTCGCCATACTATCTTAAGCGGTTCATTAAGGTAAATCCATTCCCAGCGGATATTGAGCCATGCAATATCCAACGACTTGTCATACCGGGAATAATGCCACCACCAGTACCGCTTGCCGAATGTTAAGTTGATTCTGAAAGCAAACTTCTTGTGATACGTGCTCACTATCACCTCTCCCTGGCGGCAATATCGCTTGCATGTTTCAAGGTCGTGGAGTTCAAACCTTATGCTATCTAAGTCGGCAGGCCTCACTTGATAGCCACTTATTACACGTTGTTTCTTTTTCATCTTCCAATCATTTTACAAGTTCAAAATCGTAGACGAACACCCACGGATTACTCTCAAAAGTGCCACGTTCCGCGATGCGGTCAATCATGGCGGCGTAGGCTTCGCGAGGTGTAGAATAATAAAACTCCATTCCATTAGGTGCTTTTGCATCTGCTATTCCGTATGGCATCGCATATTTATCTGAGAGTAAAACGCCTTCTTTGAAGCAGTCCTCATCAGAAATATCCTGCAATCGCTCCACTCGCACGTTGGTTATGCGGATTTGATGGAACATTTGGTCGCCTCGGACAAACATCTTGTTAGTCCAACCGGGGTGTTCACTCACGTTTTTAATGGTGACATTGCATATTGGCTTCCCCTCCTTGACGCGACGGCAATCTTCCTCAAAAAGTGACTTATAACTTTGCGCCACGGCTACGACTTCGCCAACCTTGTATTTTGGCTGTATGTAAGCACCCTTAATTTCGCGCCCGTATGCATCACACATTTTTATGAATGCAAGTATTACATCATCCAATTTTTGGATCTGCACGCAAAAGCCACGCACGTCTTGCCCTTTGAATGTTTTGGGGCACGTGATTATCTGCCGTTTCTGCGTCTTTCTGCCTGACAGCACGGCTTTGGTTTGGCCGTAGCGGTCTGAGAAGCATATCTTTTTCATATCTCATCTGTTATTTGGCGGAAAATGTCGTCGCCATCCCAATCGTTGCAAGAAAACCCGCTCAGTTTTTGCAGTATACGTTCCAAATATGGCAGAGCGATATATTGCGGGGCATCGTTATACTGTTGCATCCATTCGGCGTTGCCACGAGTCTCACAAATTTCATCGACTATCTCTTTCGGAATGACAGTCAACGTTTTATATCCTTTGTCTATGCCATAATTCACAAGTATTCGGGTTTCAGAGTCTGTCAGAGCCCTGCCGTTGTGTACGATTAATCCGTCAACTGGGCATTGATCAAAGCATATTGACTTGAATGCTTTTAAACTTATACTCATATTCTTGTTTGTTATAATTCGTTTACAACTCATCAATTCCTTTCGCGTAACAGGGGCTTGTGTGGAGATTTGTATATCAAGTGTTCCTTAAATCGTTCAAGTACTCTTATGATCATTTCGATTTTTTCAATAAATTCCGCCGTGGTATCAGTGTGCGAGCAATGCAGCCTCACCTTATTCTGGCAGTCGGCGATTTCTATAAACATGCAGGGCGATTCGCCTTCGGCATATTCTACATCTCCATCATAGCACACGATGCTCCCGGTCGAGGGTGAATCTTCCGGGTTAAGCCATGTTTCAGACTTGTAATATTTGGTCCTTTTCATCACTTCACTTTCAGATGGTCTTGCAGCGGTAGCCATTCTTTGGCTACCAGCCATGCTATGGATTTCTTTGGGTTGAAGTTGTCAAGCCTTTGCGAGTGGTGGCTGAGGCGCCCTTCTGTCGGCTTTAGCCCGGTGTCATGTAGTTCGCACTTCCCGTCATGAAAAAAAGTGCACCAGCCATTGTCCTCTTGCCGTGGCTGTACCATCTTTATCCGGCGGTCTGTAACGCCCATGCTTATGCCCGCCGCCCACAGTGTCGGCGCGAGGCGATCAGCATACCCGGCGTTGATAAGCTTGTTTATATCTTCAGGCGTGCCTAAGCATGGGGTGTGGCACTGTTCCTGGCACTTCTTGCAACTGCACGCCGTGGGCTTGCGGCCGCTTTTGCGCATTATGTAGTTAAAGGTCGGTTCTGTTTTCATGACAGTTTCTTTATATTGTCAGGCATTTTTGTGAGCATTTCTTTAAGCGCCTTAAACGCGGCGTTAAGTGGCGTTTCCGCAAAGCACAATATCATGTCGTTGCTGTTGGTCACAGTGCACTGCCACGGTCTCGGTGCTTGATAGCCTCCGGCTTTTTGGCGTGACGTTTTTGCCGCCCGGCTATTGTAAGAGATCTCTGCCTCGGTCTTGCATAGAATATCCTCCAAGGTGTAGGCAGGGATTCTTTTTAATTGTTGAAATAATCCAGCATCTCTATTTTCAAGACACATCAACAAAGGGGGCTTATCAACTTTATTGTGTTCCACCCATGTCATGCTCGCGTCAGAGCAATCCAATCCGAGGCTCTTTAATTCTTCCATCTGTTCAATTGGCAGTGCAATCCGTCGTTGGTCATTCTGTCTTTTAATCTCTTCGTCTATCATATCGCTTTTTATGTTAGTTTTATTCTTCTCATTTATCCCATTCCACCCATACATCCCATCCATCATCACTTGTACTTTTCAATGATTGTTTTGATCTCTTCTATGCACTTGTCGCGGTCGGCGGGGGTGCGTAGTTTCAAATCATTAAAATGAAGTGTACCCATATTGCCACATTTCATTTCCCCACGCTCTTCGTAGGGTTGAAATTCAATCCTAATGTGGAAAATAGTCTGCTCCTCCTGCCACTTCATCCACGCGGTGTAAGGATCGAGCGGGTATTGCTCGTAGAGGGCGCGGGAGGGGAATGCGACAACTAAGCCGTTTTTATTCAGTTTGCCGTTTGATGGCAAATAATAGATGCCTTTTGCGGTTTCGTGAGCCTTAAATTGTACAGATCGTTCAGAAACGCTGTGAATAATCACGTTTCCCAGTGTAGTCAGGAAAATCGACTCTCCCTCATGCCCTGCCAGCAGCTCGCAGAGGTTCAGTTCTTTTGCTTCCATTGTTTCTTCTTTTGTTTCGGGTTCGGTGTAGGGAATAAGATCGCTTTCTGTGGCAAAGCTATAAGACAAGCCATTGCTATTCCTTATCTTGTAAGTCGTGCTGACTTCGTCGATTATGTAGATGGTATCACAAATTCCCCACCTAACCTTATCTCCCACTCTGAACTTCGGCTGAGGAGTCTCCTCTTTATAATACTGTTCTTTAAACTCGGCGAGAGATAGGAGTGGGAGAATATAAATTTGGCATATTGCTTTGTACCACTTGCGGTTACAGGTATAATATGCCTTCTCATCTGAGTAGATTCGATAACAAGTTTCGGAGCCGAAGGTTTCCCAGCCTTCTTCCTTTGCTTCATTCGCACCACATTTATACCCATTCTCACACAGAATGGCAAGCAACTCGCGGGCCTCATCCTCTGTCGGGGTGTAGACTATGGTATTTTGAGGTATCTCTTTCAGTTTCATGATTCAATCTTCTTGATTTTATTTATAATCTTGATTATCTTGGCCATGGCTCGGTCTACTTCATCCCTGCTCCTGTTTGTTTTGCTTATTGTCTCGCTCATTATGTCGATGGCCTCATGCATCTTGATGAAGGATTCTTGCATTATGGCTGTTTCACTCTTTATTTTAGCCATAGTCGCGCCTATTTCGGCCCGAGCTTTAACCATCTGATTGACGAGACGCAGCGATTTGGCTAATACTAATTTCGCATACCGCGTGCAGTCTACATGCCTTTTCATGAAATCGTCAAAGGCGATTACCGTGTCGCCACAATCTTCCGCCACATCCGGCATGCAGATCACAACCTCTTTGCTCGCTGAGATAATCCGGTAGTACACTTGCGTGAGCGCGGAGTTCCACTCAAATTCGTTCGGAATCTCCGCCATCGTGATCATCCATCGATACCCGTCGTTGCGCAGTATCATTAGCAGGCTGCGCGCCTCTGCCTGATTTTTTACGCTCACAACCGTGTTGCTGGGTATGGCTCTCTTGATGATTTTCATGGGCGCTATAATATTAATAGGTGCAAACTGGTGGTATGGTAGATTATAATAGGTGATAGGGCATCCATCCCATATCTCCCATAAATCCCATTGCTCCCATCGAAACAATGTGAATGGTGCGGGAATCGAACCCGCCTCTCCGCGCGCATCTCATTCGCGGCATTCTATCCGATAAACTAACCATCCTCGTTTTTTTTACACAATCGGAAACAGCAGAAACATCTCTCTAAGTTTCTTCGGCCCTGGCGCGTAGTCGGCGTATGCGTCAGTGTAGCCAACGAGCTTGAAGGCGTCGCGGTCATATTCGGGTGTGCAGTATTCGTCCATCATTACGCATGCGCCGCTAAATATAGGCTGGCTGTGGTCGGCATATCTGCCCTTGGTGCGTTTCACCTTGCGGCGGTCTGCCTCCACCGTCAGGCATACGTCAAAGTCCACGATGCCCGATAGCCTGTGCTTCGCCTCGTCGGGATCCTCTGTGAAGAAGCAGAATCCTGTCGATGTCGTGGCGGTGCCTCTTTTTTTGCTGTGGTCGGTATGGTTTGTCAGTTTCTCTCCGGCCATGTATTTGTCAAACTCCTCTCGGCTGCAAAACCTGTGCAATACAATCTTGTCGTTCATTTGATCTGCGAGTTGATCTTGTTTGTCACTGCGGCTATGTACTCGCCTATGGTGTAGTCAGGGGTGGGGAAGTCTGTGTCTTTAAGCACTGCCCCGGTGTTGATCTCGATCTTTGAGTGCAGATCGAGCCGGTCAAGCGAGTCAAGGCCTAAGTCTGATTCAACATGGCTGTTGTCGTCAAAATCGGGCACATCAGATTCCACCTCTTTGATGGCTTCTCTGACATAAGTTCTGATTACTTTGTTTGTAAGCATTGGTCTATTGTTTTGATTTCTTTAAATACATATTTGGTTTGGCCGCTCGCCGTGAGCGTGCCGGCTATCATACCTTTGCATATCACCCGGCCTCGCCTGTTGTCGCTGTTGGCATAAGCCGCGTCAAACACTCCGCCTGATGCGCACACCGCGTAGCCTTGCCGTGTCGCTTGCCGCACCAGTAGCACGAGGTCGCCATTCTCCACTGCCGTTGATAAAAGTGGGTGGGGGGGGGTATTATATGCTTGTCAATCATGCTGTTATATGGTTAGTGCGGTTGACCCCGCATTGCGTTCTATGGCAAATATGGCGAGTGTGCCGGTGCGGCTCACTTGCAGCATGAAGCCGACGCGCTCCAATTCGCTGAGGTAAATCTGCAGGGGATCTCCCAGGCTGCAAGGCCACGCTTTGAAAAAGTCGCGCAGGCGTGTCTCGTCAAAGGTCTCGGTGGCGCACCTCTCGCCGCAAGGCTGGTACGCGTCCTTGAAGGCCGCCACGCGCTGCGGTATTATGAATGCTTCAAGTGTGGTGCCGCTTTCCTTCGCTTCGTCAAATGTGTCTGATTTCTTTGCCATGTTTCTGATTATTGCATAGCAAAATTAGGGTTTTATTTTGACAAAACAAAATAAAACCCTAATAAAATTTATATATTATGATTAAAATTTAAAAAAATCCTGAGATCGCTCAGGATTCCTATATTTATAATGTGTTCAGTGTGGGGCGCCGAGAGAGGCTGTCGCTATCTGTCTAGCTGTTTAGTTTGTTGGCGAGCAAGATCGCGTTTTCTTCTCTTTGTCGTGTTATGATGTCCAGTAGTTGCGCCTCTCTTTTTTCATTGCATTCGCGTATTCGCTCTATTTGTTCGCTGTGCTCTTTTTCCGCCTTGAACAATGCCTCGCTGTACTCAAGTTTCAACCTCATTTTTAGCAATGTGATGTCTCTTCCCGCTCTTTCTTCTGCCTCAGCCGGGCGAATGTCCTGCATTTTCTCTTCGTTCGCGGATGATTGTGGGACTCCTGTGGCGTTTATGTCTCGTTGGCGTTTGTCTCTCAGCCTCTTGAACCCTTCTTCTACGGCTTTCTTTTGCTCTGGTGAGGTGGCTGTGCGCTCTTGCACGCGGGTTTCAATTATTCTCATGCCTCGGCTGCGCTCGCCTTCTGATCCGTCCATCCCGGCAGGGAGTATCTGAGAGTCTGCCAAAGGTTGCTTTGGCTCTATGGTCGGGTGTCCGTCGCCGTCAAAAAAGAAGTTCGCTAATTCTATGTTGTAGAAGTTGCAAAAGCGCAAAAGCGCGGTGACGTGTATTGGCACTTTGCCGCACAGCCATTTGTTCAGAGTGGCGTAATCCTGGCATCCCAGCGCTTCGAGCAGGTCTCTCTTCGACAGGCGGTTCTCGGTCATGAATGTGTAGAGGTACTTGTAGTTGTAGCTGTAGTCCATTTTATATATTGGGTTATGGTTTTTAATTTGATTTGGCTCTTTTAAATGTCATTAACGTTGGTGTATTAATTTGTAAAATAAATTTAACTAACAAAATTGAGCAAAACTATTAAGAGATAAATTTGTTTTGTCAAAATAAAAGTTTTAATTTTGCGTAAAGATACGAAAAAATTCGATTTTAAAAACAATGATAGACGAAAAAGTGAAGCGCTGCGGAGATCGCTTGTCAAGGCATGATTTGTCTCCTGATCATAAAAAGCTGCTGTGGCGTGTCATGGAGAGACACGAGGCTTCTCCGGGCTTTTCTTACTCGCGTTTTTTTCAAGTGGGATTTCGCCAGTGGGAATTGCTTGGTGTTGATCGCGTAGTTAAGGATTTCGCCGATAAGCATGGCATAGATTCTCGCATGCGCGCATTGCATTTGTTTTATGATGCGTTAGGCTCTCATTGCCTTAAACTTGAGTTTATCGCTTATGCTAATAGCCTTGGCATGAGCCGGTCCACTGCCTACAAGCGCTTCGGTAAGTTGCGCGGACAGAATTTTCGCGAGTACGAGAGGGTTGGCATATTTGCCATAATACAGGAATTTGAAGCCGAGGCTCAGGCCAAGCACATGAATTTGAAATGATTGTTGTCGAGAGAAAAAGGCGCGGACGCCCGGCTAAGGATAGGCGGCCTTTCTTGAAGGTTGCGGCTGCTGTTGATTGGCGCGATGATGATGGCGAGGCCCTGTTTTTCTTGTTTCGAGGCCCGAGCGTGGGACTCGTGCGTTCGGTGTTCCGGGTTCTCGTAGGCGGAGGTCGAGGCATAGCGCGCCGGGCGGTCGTCTCTCAAGAGCATGACGCCGTGCGCCGCATAGGCAAGGGGTATTGGCGGGTGGCGGTCAAGGTCGTCGAGCCAAATTTCCATTTTTCCAGTCTCGATGACATGAAGATCCTGATAGAAGCGCTGATGCGGCGGGCAAATCCTTGCTCTCTCAAATGGATGAATATTAATGATTTCTTAAACGTATAGGCATTATGAATAATATAAAGCATCTTGATATAACAGTTGACATTGAAACCTTGGCATTGACCTCTAATGCGGCGATCTTGCAGATTGCCGCTGTTCCTTGGCTTCGCCACGCTCCGGAATCTCCTTTTTTCCCGTCAATCAAGCCGTTTGTCGGTCATGTCGATCTTCGCTCGTGCATAAAAGATAATTTCGACATCGATCCTTGCACTATGCGGTGGTGGGCAAGTCAGCCCGAGGAGTTGAAGGCGTCGGTGCTTACAGCCCCGTGTTCGCCGCTTGAGGAAATTCTTGATGCTTTCGCCGATTGGATAAAGGAGGTGAAGGCTGAGGTCGGCGCGGAAACCGTTTGCCTATGGGCACTGGGTTCTGACTTCGACATTGCAAATCTGCGCACGGCTTTTTCGCGCTACAATCTTGATTTGCCTGTTGACTATCGCTATTTCCGCGATGCGCGCACATTCATTCTTGAGGTCGGCCGGCATTTCATGCACATGGATGCCGCCCCTCAGCAGATCGAGAATCTTAATGAGGTCTATGACCACCTCCCGCCGATGCCCGATGAGCAGGGTTTAAAGCACGATGCCCTCCACGATGCCAGGCGCACTTCTTGGCACGTATGGTCTATCCTCAAAAAAATGACACAAGCGGCCTGATACTGTGATTTACCACCCCCTTATCGACGAGTTTGCGGCCCTCCCGCTCGAAATGCTGGCGCAGCCGGTGCAAGAGCAGCCCGAAGAAGGAGTCGTGGCCTGCCGGTGCCCTCTTTGTGGCTCGGCCGACCATGCGCATTTCTTCATATATCGCCGCAAGCGCGGAGGCCTGTATGGCAAGCCGGTTGAAAAGTGGGTGTGTTCGCGCACGCAGCGCTCGGGCTATGGCGCCATCGAGTTGCAGGCGGCCATATCGGGGCGCGGCGCCTGGGTGCGATATTCGCCGCAAGCCCCGCAGTCGTTCTTGTGCGTCGGCGAGGATCTTAGGCGAGTGTGCCTCGCCTTGTGCGAGCGCACTCTGGCCGACGGCCGCTCGCCCGAAGATGTCCGGGCTGAGATAGCGGCTAAGTGGCCCGAGCTCCTTGCCCGCGATTTTCGCTCGATGGCGCCGCGTCCGCAAGATGAGGTGTCTATCGAGATCAAGTCTGATTTCACTCCGCAAGATCTGTTGGCCTTGGGCTGCGCCACGTGGCTCGACCGCAATGGCGTGGCCCACTATGGCTTCGACACCGAAAACGCGTCTTCGCCGTGGCATTTTTCTTCTTCGCAGATTCACAATGATTTCAAGGTATATGCGCTCAACCGCGCGGTATTGCCTGCTGTGCTTCGCGAAGGCGAGATGCGCAGCGAGGTGCTGCACTCTACGCCGTGGAATCCGCTCTTTGTTTGCCTGACCGAGGATGAGCCTGAAGATAACGACGACTATGCGGCTTTCAAGCACGCCGGCTCGCTGTTCCGCCCGGCAATGGAAGCGCCCCCGTTGGTGTTCAGCAACGATGAAACCCACTCTGCGGCTAAGGTGAGCCGGTGGCTGGCGGGCGACAAGGTTTTTTCCCGTGCCGTGCAGCTGCGCACTACCGACACTTCGGGTGTGGTGCGCGCTGTGCGCGAGCATGACCCCGACGAGGAGGTCTCGGTGGCCGCTACCCGCAAGGGCTGGATCACTGAGATTGAGGAGGGGAAGCCCTCGAAAAGCAGGCTCGATGACATTGATATTCCCGAGTCTGAGCGAAAGGCGAAGTCTGTGATATATTGCGCGTCGGCGCAAGATGCTATTGCGGCCTATTATCACCTCAAGGCTCTTCGCTATACTTATCCGGCAATGTATGGCTCCCGCTTCCATCATGTGTGCTGGGCGCATGGCGATGTGCAATTCTCGCCTGTGCATTTCAACAAGATGGATCGTTTTGCAGAGTCGCTTTATACGCTTTTTCCGGCTGTGCCGAAGATGGAGATGCGCGCCCGCGAGATCTCGTGCCGCTACCGCAGCATGCTCAGGGCGTCTTTGCCCGACTCCGTGGCCGACAAGGCGCACCTCTTTCTGTCGCGCCTGTTTTGCCGCCCGGTGTGCAGCGTCCGCGATTTTTTCTTGGCCTATAAGATGTTGCCGCGAGAGGCTTTTGAAAACGATGGCGACCTCAACCGCCTGTTTTCGTCGCGCATTTCGTCGGCCCTGTCGTCGATGCCGTTTGAGCGCAAGGAAAAGCGCGATAAGGATGGCAATGTCAAAGAGGTGTTCTACATAATAAACCCGGCTACGCTGTGGGAGTTCATGGCCTCGATGGGCTATGCCCGAGATGTCTGCGAGGGCGAGCCCGACAAGATTGGCCGCTACGTGCATGTCGATGGGCCGTTTGCCGACGAGCTCGACGCTCCGTCAATGGTGCAGGCCACGATTAATAATCTTATAGCCTATGCCAGGCAATATAACGATGTGCGCGCCGATGGCGCTGACGAGTACGAGCTCATGGTGCAGGCCGTGCGCCGGGCCAATAAGGAGATTAATGAGAAGTCTATCGCTTCTCTGCCCGCGCTCAGGCTGAATCACAAGGGCGGCTATGGCCTCGATTTCGACCATTTCTTCTACGGCAATGGCGCTCTCCGGGTGTCTAAGGATCGCATCTCGCTCGTGCCCTACGACAAGATCGATTTCAATGTTGAGCGCGGCGAGCTTTTGCCATGGGATCTTTCTCTGCCCAAGAATCCGCCGTTCGAGATTACCGAGAATCCTGAGTATGGGCGCCGCCGTGAGCGGCTGGCCGAGATGCGACAGCAGCGCGACGAGGCGGGCCGCCCGGCCTATACGCTCGCGCAGCTCGCGCAAGAGGAAAACGACCTTGCCCTATGGGCCGAGTCGCATCGGTGGATTGTCGATTGGAAAGGCAAGCCCGAGGCCGACATGTGGCCGTGTCTCCGCGTGCTGCGCGGGTTCGCCAATGAGGAGTGGGAGCGTGAGCAGGAGCTGCTGCACAATGGGCGCCGGTTCAGTCATGAGGAGCAGTGCGAGCTCGACAACCGATTCGCCAATCTGCTGTTCTGCCTGGGCCGCCTGTTGTGGCGCTATCGTGAGAGCCGCAGCAATTGTGTCGTCTATTTAATGGAAAATGAGGTCTCGGTCGAGAATCGCGCTGAGGGCGGCTCGGGCAAGTCTACTTTCGTGTATATCTTCGCGGGCTGCGCATGCCACGTGCTTACGGTCGATTGCCGAGATCTGGCCGTTGGCAAGGAGCTCGCGGCGAATCTTGCCGACTATCGCCACCATTGCCACCGCGTGGTGCATTGGGAAGACACCACGCGCTCGTTCGATATTTCAAAACTTTATAATTTTGTCACCGGCGGGTTCTCTGTCCGGCCGATGTATCACGACCGCATTTCTGTGCCTCTGTCCGAATCGCCGGGGCATGTGGTGTCGTCAAACTATCCTGTGAGCGATCTTGCAGATTCTACCATGCGCCGTGTTTGCGTGGGCGGCTTTTCTCACCGCTTCGCGGGGCAAAACACCATGAAGAATAAGACGGCTCGCTACATATCTGATCTGATGCCTGACTTCAATGCCACCAACCCTGAGAGGCTTTCGCCTTCTACACGCAATCAAATGGCTATGGTGTGCGCGCTTGCCGTGCAGTTCGTGATGCGATACGATGAAAAGGTCGATGCGCAGAAAAAGTACATGGAGCAGCGCTCTCTTTCGCAGTCGCTGGGCGATTCTTTCTTGCGCTTCGCCCGCGTCTTTTTCGCGCAAGAGCATGTCTATGGCACCCCGCAAGACCTCGATTCGATGCTTGAGGAGTATAAGAGCGTATATGCCGAGGCTTCGCGCAACAAGTCTGATTCGTTCTCGCCAAAGGCCTTCAAGCGTCGCTTGATTGATTATTGCGAGACCGTTAATATAACGATGAACCCCGATCAATTGTTTGTCCGAGCCGATGGGCGGGTGCTGAAAAAGGCGGCCGAGACGCAGTATTTCGCGCATCAGGCGTGGTGTACCCGCAAGTATTTCTCCGGACGCGACTGGGAGGACGATGCCACTATCACGCCTAAGCAGATTCGCGAGCTTGTGCGCACAGAGCATGCAGTCTATTTCTATCGCAAGGGCAAGGATCCCGTCCCGGCTAACAACGATGAGCTTATGCTCGCATATCAGCATTTTGTTTCTCAGCCCGATCCCGCGCCCATTCTCGATGACACGGGCATTGTGGTTTACCTCACTCCCGAAGAGAAGGAGCGTTGGCGCAGCTATCTCGACGGCAAGCAGCGCAAGCGTGTGGCCCCGTCGCAGTCCCCCGCACCCCCGGCCCAGCCATTCTCGTTCGACCCGCCTCCCTTTTAACCCTATAATTCATGATTCCCCACGATCCCATCCATCAATCATGTTTTCCCATGATCCAGCCCATCAATCATGTTTCCCCATGATCCCTCATGATAAATCATGATTTCTCAAAAGCCCCATTAATCCCATCCCTCCCATTAATCCCATTAATCCCAACCCCAAAAAAACATCCAACCCCCAAAACCCCCAAAAAAAACAAACAATATGGCAAGATACAGATTCTCTATCGATGCCGGTGCCTACATTGGCGCGCGGCTTGTGTCAATCCCTGCCGGTGAGGGCGGCAAGCCTGTGCAAGGCATTTTCATCCCCACGGGCATCAACGGCATTGATGTGCGCGAGGATTCGCGCCCCGAAGGCAAGTGCAACCATTCTAAGATTCGCGCGTTCCTCAACTTCCAGCAGCGCCCTCTCGTCGCCAAATATCTGAGCGCGATTCGCGATAGATTGGTGGCGCGTGGCGAGACGGTTACGCCTTACAACGTCCCTGCATGGAGCGTGTGCTACACGATTCCCGAAGAGCGGCGCCTTCAGATTCGCTCTGCGTTAAAGGGCGCGGTGCTGAAAGCGCATCCCGAAATGGCCGGGCAGGAAGATGTCAAGGGCACGGCTCTCGCCGCTGAGATTTCGCGCATGATGCCGTTCCAGATGGGCGATTCATGGCTTATCGAGGAGCGTCAGACCTCCGCTTCGCCCTACACCCCCGCGCCCCCGGCGCATCAGGTAGTAGGCTACACATCGGTCGCCGCACCTCCCGCAGATGCCAATTACGCCTTCGATCCCGACGATGTTCCCTTCTGATCATTAAATCATGAATCATCATTATTCCCCATGATAATTCATGATGCTCCATGTTTTATCATGATAAATCATGATTACTCAAAAAATCCCATCCCTCCCATTAATCCCATCCCATCACCCTCAATCCAATCCCCCCAGTTAGTTATGAAGTTTTCTGTTTCAAGCGCTGAGTTTCGCCGTTTGCTTTCTATGGTAAGCGCGGTGGTTGATAAAAAAAACGTGTGCATGATCATGGATTATGTGCTCGTTACCAAAGATTCCGAAGGCGCATTCTTCATCTCAGGCGCGGCCTCTGAGCGATACGTCACCATGATGGCGCCTCTCGCTCAGGTCGAGGCCGTGAAGTTCACGCCGTTCTGCCTCCATTTGGCTAAGTTCGTCAACATGCTCTCGCTGTTAGGCGATCAGCCCATTGAGATCAATGTCAATGAGGCCGACAATTTCCTCACTACCGTGCGCTATGCCGGCGGCGAGTTCATAATCCCGTCTAAGCCGGGTGCGGAGTTCCCGGTGCAGGCCCCGATGGCCGAAAACGACGACGATGTAGAGTTTTCTCTGCCGTCGGCCGAATTGCTTGAGCGTGTCAACGGCGCTTTTGCGTGCACAGCCGAAGACGACACTATGCCTGTGCGCTCGGCTGTGGCGCTCGATGTCAGCGCCGAGGGCGTAGCATTTGTGGGCACCGACTCGTTTAAGCTGTATGTGTCGCGTTACCATCATGGCGTGCCTTTTCTCTCTCGCGGCGCTGCTAAGAAAATCTTGCTGCACCGCGCGCTTGTCAAGTCATTGCAGGCGGTGATCGGCCGCTCTGATACGGTGCGTGTTCGCGCCAATGCTAAGCGCGTGGAGTTCTCTATCGATGGGGCTGTGCTATCAGCTTCTACTCTCGCCATCGCCTATGTCAATTACGAGCGGGTAATTCCTAAATCCTCTTCTTTTGTGGCTAAGATGTCGGTCAAGGATCTGTCCTTGGCGGTTCGCCGCGCAATGGTGATGGGCAACGACGCCACGGGCCTTGTAGTCCTTAGCTGCTCTGAGGGCGCGCTCACAGTGAATGCCGACAACGCTGAGTTTGGCGGCTGTGCCTCGGCGGTGATTCCCTGCTCTGAGTGCTCTCTGCCCGATGGCTTCTTTATCGGCTTCCGCAGTTCTGACCTTCTTCTGCTGCTAAACAATTTGCCGGGCCCCGATGTGGCGCTGCGATTCTCTACTCCGCAGTCAGTGATTTTGGTTGTTGACGCCGCGCCTGATTCTTCTTTGGTCCAGCTCATGATGCCTGTCTCGGTCGCATAAGGCTATGGTAGCTAAGATTTATCCCGCAGGACACCCTGATGTTGAGGGGCGCCTCCATCCGGTGCGCTATTTCGACATTCGCCCTCTTTCGCCGCGCGAGTGCTATAGGCTCATGGGTGTGCCTCCGCGGCATGCCGATGTGCTGATGCAGCGAGATGCCTCGGGCAAGCGGCTGCTGTCTAATTCTGCTCACTATGTGCTTGCCGGCAATTCAATCGTGTGCGATGTGCTTGTGCATATATATGAGAGCCTGATATATCCTGATTCCGAGTATTGTGGTGGCATGTTTTCCATACCTCGCTTCCGCCTGCCTTTGCCTTCGGCCCATCCTCTCCGCATTGTCACTCTGTGCTCGGGCTATGACAGCCAGTGCATAGCGGCTGACATGCTCGCGGCCCTGCATCCTGATTTCTCTTACGATCTCGTGGCGTGGGCCGAGTTTGACCCCGAGGGCAATCGCGACATTGAGCGTCAGCCTGCCGTGATAGCCCATAATCTGCTGTTCCCGCAGTATCGCGGTCGAAACCGGGGTGACATTACTAAGGCCGATTGGAGCGACCTTGCCGATGCCGAGATTGATTTGCTCACATATTCTACTCCTTGCCAGTCGATAAGCCGGGCAGGACTGCGCGAGGGGCTGAAGCGAGATTCTGGTACGCGTTCGGCGGTGTTGTGGAGCACTGAGCGGGCGGTGGCTCAGATGAGGCCGAAGGTGCTGTTGCAAGAGAATGTCCGTGCTCTGCTCGATTCAAACAACAAGGCTGATTTCTCTGAGTGGCGCGATTTGCTTGCGTCAATGGGCTACGTCAATTTCTTGGCGCCGTCATTCACGAGGCCATGGGCTTCTACAAAGCGAGAGCGCGCCATGGTGCCGGGCGTCCTCAATTCGCGTGATTACGGTATTCCGCAATCACGCGAGAGGGTCTATATGGTGTCAATCCGCGAAGATGTCTTGGGCGACGCTCAATATGAGTTTCCTAAGCCTTTTCCGCTGAGCAAGTGCATGCTTGATATTATCGACTCTGAGCCTGACGATGAGTTTATAATGCCCGATGAGGCGGTGCTGCAGTTCTTGACTATCAACGAGGCTGATTCGGGTGTCGTATACATGGCTACCGACCATCGCTTGTCTGATTCTGAGATTGAGGCTGCGCGCAGTTCGGCTTCGGCCCGGGCGCAATCGCCGGCTGTTAGCGATGATTCTCCTTTGCAAATGGGCTTGTTTGGTCAAGAATGTGAGGGCTTGCTATGATTGATCCGGCACTCCGATACATTGACATAAAATTAGCGGGGGGGGGGTAATACGCTTATACCCAGTAAATTTGCTCGTTGGCGGCTATTGCCATACGCTTACTACCCGCTATCATGCGCTTTCCCGCAACAGTGGCATAGCTCCTCATAATTTCCAGCGGACGCTTGTGCTTGTCGAATACGTTTTTAATGATTTGTTATGAAAGGTTTGTTTAAAGGTTTTAGGGCGCGCCGCGAGAATAAGCGCAGCCTGTTCAGGCTTGGTGAGATTTCTTCGCTCTTCGCCACCATAGAGCGGTTGGCCGAAAAGGGGTTGATTCATTGGGATCGCCGTCGCCGCCGCCTGTTCATCGCTGAGTCGTTGGCGGTTCTGATGCTCGCTCGTGGCGCCGAGGGATGGAGCGCCTTCCTCAACAATGTGTATCTATGGTTGGTGCATGCGGATCTTGCCAACCAATGGCACAGCGTGGTGGTGAAGCGCCAGGGTCGTGCGGTGGCTGAGGCTCGCAAGGCGCGCCCTGACCTTTCCGCGGCCGATGTGCGCCGCATACGCCACGAGGTTGAGGCGTCGCTTGCCGAGACCGACGTGCCTTTGCCCACAATAAAGGAGTTTGAGTTCTATGTCCTGACGAATGCCTCTGAGCGCTCGGCCGACAATGTGCTGTGCGGGGTGTACAACCCCGATACTGACGCGCTCGACCTCGTGCTTTGGGACGACGTTAAAAGGGCTGTACGTTCGGAAGCCCGATAACTGGTTTTTATGGTTGCGCGTCCGCCGGAATCCCCGGCGGACGTATTTTTATGCCCAAAAAACAAGAAAGCCCGGCCTAAAAGACCGAGCTTTCTTTACTTCCTTTTTATAGTGCAGATGCGACGACTAAGCTCGCACGGGCACTTCCGGTTGTGCAAAGGTAAGCATTGTTTTTTATCCCACAAAACAAAATCAAAAAAATCCATCCCACCCATTCCCCATTAATCCGCCATTAATCCCATCCCACCCATTAATCACGATTCCCCATGTTATTTCATGATATTTCATGATTACACCAAAAATCCATCCCTCCCATTAAAAACACATAATTATTGTTTAGTATTTGATAAACTTTTATTATCTTTGCGGTGTTAGAATAAATGAATATGGATAAGCCATTGTTTAAAATTGCGACACTTCCTGAAGCGAAGGAGTTTTTATTAAGCCTTGATCGGTCGGTCGTTCGCAAAATATTTTATAATATTGATAAGGTCGCCGGAGGTGCGAGGGACCCTGAATTGTTTAAAAAACTCGGTGATACTGATATTTGGGAGTTCCGTACTATATGGCAGGGCATGGCATATCGCTTATTCGCATTTTGGGATAAGGATGCGGAGACTCTTGTTGTAGCAACTCATGGATTGGTTAAAAAAACACAGAAAACACCAAAGAGTGAAATTAAGAAGGCTCAGGCGATAAGGAAAGCGTATTTTGAAAGAAAATAATTTAATGACTATGGATATGGAAAAAATGACTCTTACACCCTTTGAGGATTTGAAAGATTATTTTATAGGCAAGGTGGGGACTCCTGAGAGAGATTCCTACGAAGAGGAAGTGAAAGAGGCCATTCAGAATTACAAGATCGGCGAGGCTATAAAGGAGGCTCGAAAGAGCCGGAATATGACGCAAGAGGAGCTTGGGGCTCTAATGGGCGTAAAGAAGGCACAGGTAAGCCGCATGGAGAATGGCAATGTCTTTAATCTTTCTACCGTGACTCGGGCTTTCCGGGCCTTAGGTCTGCACATCAATTTAGAGATAGAAGGCGGTGTGAAACTGGCTTTGTGGTGAGCCTATAATATACATCACTGATATAAAATCGGCGGACGTTGAATCGTTCGCCGATTTTATTATACCCATCCCGCCCATAAATCATGCTCCCTCACAATTCCCCGTGATAATTCATGATGTCTCATGATGTCCCATTAATCATGATTCCCCATGCTCCCTCACGATAATTCATGATTACTCAAAATCCCTCTCTACCCATCCCGCCCATTTGTCCCAACCCCCTGTTTCTATTAGCCTACTTTTGCCCTAAGTTTTTAAGGGTAATAGCATGCAGAAACAATCTCAAATCATTGTCACGTGCAACACTAAACAGGCCGAGTTTCTTCTTGAAGCGCTGAAGAAGAGGCTTGCCGAGTGCCGCGCTGAGTATGAGAAATATGTGGCGGCGGGCAAGCAGGGCGAGCCGGCCGCGGTAGCGCTCAAAAAGGAGATCGAGGGCATAAACTCGGCTCTAAGATACAATCAGGAAAATCTTAACCGCGTAAAGGCGGTGATGGATAATCTTGCCGGCAGTTCGCTCACACAGCTGCGCGGAGCGCTCAAAGATCTCAAGAAGCAGCTCAATACTAAGAGTGAGAATAACGACCAGCTGGTCGAGGTGCAGCGCAAGATGAAGGCGATCACCGATCAGATGAAGATTGTCGAGGGCTCGTCGGTAAATGTCGAGAAGGGCCTGAAAAATCTTTCTTCTCGCAGCGATGAATGGCTCACTAAGGCCATCGCTAAGACAAAAGATTTGGTGGCGGCGTCTAAGCCGGCCTCGCAGGAGTATGAGAAGCAGCAGCAGATTTTGCAGCGCCTCACAGCCGAGCAGTCGAAGCGCACGTATAAGTTCGACTCCACGCAGATTACGGCGGGTATAAAAAATCTGTCGGCTCAGACTGACGCGTGGCTCGCTAAGGCCATAACTAAGCAAAAGGAGCTGGTCGCCGCCACGCAGCAGGGCACGAAGGCGTACGCCCAGCAGCAGGAGAATCTGCGCAAGCTTGAGGCTGAGCAGTCGAAGCGCACGTTTAATCTCGATACGTCTAAGATTGCTGAGGGCATGAAGAGCCTGTCGGCTCAGACCGACGCGTGGCTCAACAAGGCCATCGCTAAGCAAAAAGAACTTGTCGCCGCCACGCAGCAGGGCACGCAAGCTTACGCTCAGCAGGCGCAGGTGCTGCAAAATCTGCAAGCGGAGCAAAGCCGGCGCTCGGTCTCAGCCATACAGACGCGCGGCGAGGAATCGCTTACCCGCCTTCAGGCGGCTCAGCAGTCCAACACGCCCATGAGCAAGGCTCAGCTCGCTGATATGCGGCAGAGCCTCGTGAATTATCGCGACAACATAGGCGTGGGGGGCATCGACAAGGGCGGCGCCCAAAAAAACGCGGAGGCGATACGCATGGTCAATGCAGCCCTGAAAGAGGTTGATGCGCAGATCGACGTGATACATGGCAAGGAGCGGCAAATCGAGCTCACGGCTGACGAAATCGCGGAGTCGGTCAAGAAGATTGATTTTAAGAATGCCTCGCCCAACGAGTTGAAAGCGAAACTCGATGAGGTTAACCGGGCTCTTGCTCAAATGGTGCAGAATGATCCTATGCGAAAGGGCTTGGTGCAAAGCGCTAAGAAACTTCAGCAGGCGATTGAGCAGGTCGATAAGGAGGTTGTTGATGTTGACCGCGTGCTGCGCAATCTTAAAAAGGCGCCACTCGATCAGCTTAAAGCGGCGGCGGCGCAGCTTGAGCAGGAGATGGTAAAACTCGACCGCGACACTAAGGAGTATGCCAACAATCGCGAGCGAATACGCAAGCTGAAGGCGGAGATCGATAAGGTCAACAACTCGGTCAAGACGCAAGAGGGGGCGTGGCGCAAGACGTTCTCGGCAATATCTGCCTACATGGGCGTGACAATGATCATTGGCAAGGCGCAGCAGATGCTCTCGCAAGTGATAAATCTTAACCTGAAGTTCTCTGACCAGTTGGCGGATATTCGCAAGGTGTCGGGCCTCGCAGCCGGCGATATTGATAATCTCGCCAACCGCTTGGCAAAGGTTGACACTCGCACTACGATTGAGGAATTGAATCAGATCGCTTACGCGGGCGCGAAACTCGGCATCGGCAAGTATGGCGTGGAGGGACTTGAAGGCTTCACGAAAGCGTCTAATCAGGTTAACGTGGCGCTGAAAGAGGATCTTGGCGCCGATGCTCTCACCGCTCTCTCGAAAATCACCGAGGTGATGGGACTTATACCCAAAATGGGCGTGGAGAAGTCTATGCTTGCCACCGGCTCGGCGATGTTCCAGCTCTCGGCTACGTCTACGGCCACGGCTAATAATATAGTGGAGTTCTCTAAACGCCTTACTGGTATGGCGAGAAACGCGGGCATCACCACCGATCAATTGCTTGCCCTCGGCTCTGCATCTGATTCTATGTTCCTTGCCCCGGAAGTCGCGTCTACCGCTTTCAATAAGTTCATAGCGTCTTTGCAGACTAAGCACAATCTCATAGAAAAGCAGCTTGAGATTGATCCTGGCACTATTTCTAAGCTGTATGAGAGCGGCAAGATTGTTGACGCAATGGTATTGGTGTTTGAGAAGATGCGCGAAAAGGGCGGCATGAATGCGTTGCAGCCGGTGTTCAAGGATCTTGGCTCTGAGGGTGCCCGCTTGGTCAATGTCATGGTCACGATGTCGCAAAATGTTGACATGCTCAAAGATCACCTCTACACGGCCGAAGAGGCGTTTGAGGAAGCCACCGCCGTAACAAATGAGTACAACATTCAGCAAGAAACGGCCCAGGCCCTAATGGAGCGTGCATCCAACCTGTGGGAAAAGGCTTTTGTCAATCCGGAGGGCGTAGACAACGTAAAAGGAATGGCACAAGCCTGGTACGACATGAGCAAAGCGATTACTGAATCAGAATTTTACATGGGGCAGATAAAGGTGATTCTTGGCGGAGTGCTGCTTGCGATAAAAATGATCATCCATTTGTTGCCTGAGATTTTTACATTCGTGGCGTTACGTGGATTGGCGGCGGCATACTCAAGCATTCGCTTTGCGATTGGTCAGGCGGCAATACAACTAAAAGTTCTCAAAGGTGCTCAACTGGAATTTAACAGAGTCGCAGCACGTAATGTGTGGCTCTTAATTGCTACAGGTTTAATTACCGCTGTACAATGGCTGCAAAGTTATGGGAAGGAGGTTGAAAAAATTAATGGCATTCAGCAGAAATTGACAGATTGTATTGCTGATTTTCAAAAACAGTTAGATGACGAGGCTGCTAAAATAAAGTCGTATCTTGCCGCCCTTGAAAATTCTAATACTACACAAAAAGAGCGAGAGAAAATATTGCATCGGTTCAATAAAGAGTATAGGCCTTATCTTGATAAGCTTGGAGGCGAGATTAAAAGTGTTAACGACTTAAGGGCAAAGTATGTTGATCTTAATGGAGAGATTAAAAAGAAGTTAAGTTTGCAGATGGCTGAAAAGGCGAAAGCTCAAATGCTTAGTGAGCCGTCTGAAGACGGCAAGCCGTCTATTGAAAGGCAGGCTCTTGATTCTCGCATGGCTTGGCAGGATTTCATTAAGGAAAACCCATTATATCACGGCTTTAATGCTCAGTGGGTTTTCGACAGGATTGACGAGAATGTGGGTTTTGATAGGGCTACCACGGTTAGAAAAATCGCAGATAGCATGAAGGAGTCTATTTTTAAAGAGCGAGGAAAGGGGCTTCTGCTTAATGATAATGTGTATCAGCGTTTCCCGGATAAAGCAGAAGATGGTATTGGCATGAATGGGTCAGGCACGGATTTGAAATTTCTTGAAGTCCTGGATCTCATAAAGAAGATGTGGGATTCCCAAACTGCGGTCGAAGGAGTCATAAAAGATGTTGAGGAGGCTTTTGGTGTTGATCAAGCCTATAAAGAAGAAGTCGCAAAGGCTCAGCTCACCGGCCCGCTCGAAAACGAAGCCCCCGACAAGGACGCCATAAAAGAGGCCAACCGCGAGAAGCGCGAAATCGACAGCGCTAACCGCGAAAAGTTGGAGCAGGCTAAAGATGAGAGCGGCGGCATAATCTCTAACCTCGTCAATTTCTATAAGCAGCAGATCGACCAGCTTAAAGAAGATGGCAATGATATGGGCATGGATGAGGCTTTGGTTAAGCGCCAGGAGGAACTGCTTACGGCTCGCATGAATGCCATGTTGGCCGAGGCTCGCAAGGCTATGGCGGGCGAGCAGAATAATTGGGCCGAAGTAAAGGAGTCTATCATTGATGATCTGCGAGTGCGCGATGACGAACTTGGCTATAACGAGAGCCGCAACCTGTATGATAAGATTGTGTCTAAGAATATCGACGCTTTGCATGAGCAAATGCTGAATCTGTCTAAGAGCCTGGGAATGTCATGGAACTCTATCATTGAGGACATTTACAAAAAGGCTACGATCAACAAACTGGCTAATTCTACAGCGGAGCAGCGCTATCGCTTGGAGCGGGATAAGATCAAGCTGCAAGATGATTATACCGGCACCATCGACAACCAATATTCTTCAAGCATGACGCGCCTCGGATTCTTCGACATGGACGAGCAGCAGACTAAGGCTTCAATGGCGGGCGGCGAGGCTTTTGAAAAGTTCCTTGAAAAGCGAGCAAAGGAAATTGAGGCGGTATTCAAGACTGCTCGCGAGCATGTGACGGATCTTATCGCGATAGGCGATGTTTCTATGCCTGACGGCCGCAACCAATTGCTTACGCTTTTGTTTGGCGAGGATTGGGACCAGGCATCGAGCGAGTTGAGAAACGTGTTTGATGCTTTTGGCGAGGATTTGCAGCAGTTCTATGCTGAACTTATAAAGTACACCGACGATTACACTGAGGCTCAAAAGCGTGCGTCTGAGCGCAAAAAGAAGCTGATCGATTTTCAGTATAACAACAGCGCCGTGAAGCAGAGTCGCGATGAGCAACTTAAAATAAACCGCCTCTATTCAAGCGGTATCTTGCAGCACGTAAAGCCTGACGAGGCTGAGAAGCGACCGATGTATGGCGTGTATGGCAATGGCCGCTACATGCCGTCGTTTGGCGTTGATCCGGAGGTTGAGCGATACAAAATTCTTATGGAGGCGGCGCAGGATTACTACAACTTCATGAAGGCGCACACCAATGACACCGCTCTGCTGCGCGAGCAGGAGGAGGCGGTGCTTGAGGCGCGTAACCAGTACCTGCAAAGCATCGCGGGCAGTATCAAGTCGCAGATGGATTCTCTTTTAGAACTCACCGAGCCTATTCAGGACTTCGGCACCGCGGCCGGCGATGCGTTGGCTCTCATGAGCGAAAACGCCGAAGAGGGTAGGGCGGCCCTCAAAGCGGCTGTCGGCGACATGATCAAGTCGCTGCTTAAGCAGACGGTGGAAATCACTAAGGATTACCTGAAACGCCAAATCATGCAGAAGGCGCACGACCGCATAACATCCCTCGAAGCCAAAAAGCATGAAGCCGAAATGGCTCAGATTGAGCAGCAGGGCGGCAATGTACGCACTGCCTTGCAGCAGTCAGTACAGGAGGGCATTTCTGAAATTGGCTCTAAGGCATCAGCCGAGCGCGTTCAGACCAATGTCTCTGAAAATATGGAGACGGTGCAGAGCGATGCTAAGGCTACTGGTGCTAAGGTTCCTCTCGGCATTGCGGCGGGCGCGGCCAAAACCATCGGCTCGCTCGGTTGGTGGGGCATCCCGCTTGTGGCCGTCCTGTCGGCGTTGCTCAACGCCTTGCTGGGCGCGGCTATGTCGAAGGTGTCAAGCCTGTTTGGCGGCAAGGCATCTACCGAATCGACCGTACAAACTAAACTCGTGAGCGGCATGCTCACCTATGATTCCGGCAATGTTCAGGCTTTCCGTGGCGTTGAGGATGGCAAGACCTATCCCGTAGTGGGTAGCGATGGCAAGGTGTACGCGGCTAAGGACGGCGGGGAGTTGTCAACCGGGCTAATCGAGGATCCTATAACTACCTTCGTCAACGGCCAGCCGGCGCTCGTGGCGGAGCGAGGCCCTGAAATGGTGATTGGCCGCGAAACTACGGCGGCGATGATGATGGCTCGCCCCGACATTCTGGCCGAGATTGTGAAGTTCGACCGCGCCCGCTCTGGACGCACCTACCGGGCATTCGACTCGGGCAATATTGACAATCTGCAATTGGGCGTCGCGGGTGGCCTCGATCAGGCTGATGTAATTCAGCTGCGCGATACCATCGGCGCTCTCGCTACTGTTCTCGACGCCATACAGCGCAATGGCATATCGGCGCGCATCAACAAGTTTGGACGCGGCGGCGTGACCGACGAGGCCGAGAGCGGCCGCACATTCATGCGCCGCAACTCCGGAGATCGCAAGTGGCGCTAATCTACCCATCATATTACCCTCAAAGGCGGCCGAGCAATCAGCCGCCTTTTTTTACGCCCATCCACCCACAATCCCATCTCACCCCTCATGATAAATCATGGTGTCCTCTCAATCATGATTCACCATGATCCCTCATGATAATTCATGATTACACAAAAAATCCCATTTCACCCATTAATCCCATCCCTCCCATCTCGCCTCCCATCTAACCTCCCGCCAAACCGCCAAAAAGTCAAAAGTCAAAAGGAGATTTCTTAAAACTTTTCTATACCTAAAATTTTTTATGGAGCGTTTTTCTCCCCCGGTGGGCCGTTCCCCCGTTCCCCCAAAGAGCATGTATTTTAATACAAAGGCTCTGCCTTTGTCCTTAATATACAATCAATTACTTTTGTTGATATGAGGGTAGTCAGCAGCGAGCTGCGCCGCAATTTTTTATATATTTCCTGTTTTTATTTTTTCTCCTGCGTACGCTAAGTTTCTAAGAAAAAAGGGTAAAAATAACTTTTTGCCCTTTAACCTATTATTTATCAACGATATACGCAAAATCATTTCGTCTTTTTGGAATCTTTTTACGTCTTTTTCCATCTTTTTGACCCCAAAACGTCTTTGTTAAAATTTGTAAATCGCGAATCTCAGGGAGATTTTGCATTTCAAAGGAGATTTCTCCTTTTGTTTTTTCAAGGGAAAAATCAGACGATTTTATTAAAATCAATGGTTTTGTTTTGTTTTGACAAAATAAAATACTAATTTTGTTTATGTAAAATTCAGTTTTATGAATATCTATCTCACAATACTTAATTGGGCCATGGCCGGAATCTTGGTTTTAATATGGTTTTTCCTTAAACCTATATTCGGACTGAGTGTATTTCTTGGGGCCTTATTGGGCGGCATGCTTACCGCCGGGGTTGTTTCCTGGCTCTATCATAAAGATAAGGCGGAAGGCAAAAGCAAAGCGTGGCAATCGGTGTTTTTTCGCAAGAAGTATTTGGTGGAGGGACTGGTTGAGTTGTCATTCCTTGCAATCGCCTCTGCAGTCGCGCTGGTTCTGCCCGGCAAGTGCTCTTTTTTCGTCTTTGGCGTCGCGCTCATGTATTGTGCCAATTGGGCCATTGAGTCGCTGTATTTCTTGTTGCTCCTGGCTCTCCGCAGCTCACGTTAATGGCTATGGTTGATTTTGATGCCGCATGCAGTGTTTACCGCGATGCTAAGGATAACTTTGGCCGGTACGTTGACGACTCTGGCCGCGCCGTGCAGCGGATGTCGATCCGCGAGTTCTGCCTCACCGACCGATGGAAGCCGGCGGTCGATAGGGTGAGGGAGTTGCGCCGCGAGTTTGGCAAGGATTACAAGAGCATGCCTGAGTATGCCAGGGCGAAGCAGCAACTCCCGGGCGCCACGCTATCAGGCTTGTTTGATCTGCGCGAGGTGCGCGACGAGAAGACGGGCGCGGCGGTGCTGAAGTCGAGGGTGTCGGCCAATCTGAAGCAGCACACTGGCTTCCTGTGCATCGACATTGATGCGCAAGACAACCAGTCGATTGGCGATATGCGCGTGGTGTTGCGCACGTTGCGGCACCGTCCTGAAGTGGCGCTGATCATGCGCTCATGCAGTGGCACGGGCTATTTTGCTCTGATTCCTTTGGCTTTCCCCGACAGGCACAAAGATCAGTTCGCCGCGCTCATGAAAGAGTACTCGGCTCTTGGCATAATGCTCGATCGCCAATGCGCCGATATTACCCGCGTGCGGTTCGCGTCCTACGATGATAGCCCTTATGTCAATCCCGCGGCCATTCCTTATGAGGGCTTGCCCGAGGCTTCGGCTGTGCCGGTGTTCGTGCCTGTGGCGAGGCCCCCGCGCGTCGAAACGGCTGATGATCTCTTGGCTAAGGTCGAGCGACTGGTGCGCAAGATTGAGCAGTTTGGCATCGACATTACAGGCTCGTATTCTGAGTGGATCCGCGTGGGCCTGTCGCTCGCCACGCTCCCTGATCCGTGGGGGCGCCACTATTTCCATCGAGTATCTAAGCTTAACGCCGGATATAATTCAGCGAAGGCCGATGTGAAATTCTCTACGCTTAAAAGCCCGCGAAGCATAAGCATAGCCACATTCTTTTCAATATGCAAGGATTACGGCGTAACCCTCGCATAGCGCCACCCATTAATCCCATCCAACCCATTAATCCCATGCCACCCGCCAATCACGATTCCCCATGATTCATCATGAAAAATCATGATTTCTCAAAAGCCCATTAATCCCATCTCACCCAACCCCTCCAAAAAAAACAATAATGGAGATTATGTTAAATAGCGCCACTGCCCGCACATAAATCCCATTAATCCCATCCCTCCCATAAAAAATTCCATCCAACCCATCCCCCCATCATAAACCCTCATGGCTAATATATACCTAAGAATATCAAAGTATGTCGCGGCATTTCTGCGAGGTGACGGCCAGGGAAATTCCATACCGTTCTCGCAGCCAATCGTTTTTTCGCCATACACGCAAGAGCATGCCATACTGTTCAATTCTCTGCGCATAATCCCCGCTGCTCAGCAGCACCGGGCGTCATGCTATTCTCAGTCCGCATGGAATAACATGCTTGCCGGCCGTCGTCCGCAAGGAGGATCTAAGTTGCTGGTGCGTGCCGCCGACACGCCCCTTACCTATGCCGAGCTGTGCGCCCTCGAAGGCTTCAAGAATAAGCAGAAATTCAGCGACTCTGATTTTTTGTGCATAGCAATGCCGCGCGAAACTTTTTATGATGGCCGTGTCTCGCGAACAAACGCAACGATGACGCTCGACTCTGAGTCTGCCCGCGATCTGCGCCGGTTGCTGCGTCGCACGTTCATACACACGTTTATCGACTTCAAGCATCGCAACGTGGCGTTTGCCCGCAGGCAGGGCTTCACCCGGTCTAACATAGAGATTATCGAGCGGTTCTTGATGATGTACGATATTCCGGTTGGGCATGACCTCAAGGAGCGTGAATCGTTGAGGCGGTTGCTTATTCGTTGGGAGAAGGAGGCGGCATATTATGCTGATTCGCCTATGGTGGCTGGTGACGATATGGTGGGGAGCATCTACGATGGCGAAATTTAATCTTCCGAGGGCAACAATTGACAGTGTAAACAAATGTTAATTCGATAGTTAATAATTATTAAATGTTTGGGTATTTTCGCCGTTTTCATGTTGACACGAAAAATACCCTCTGTAAAACCTCAATTTTTAAATGTATGAGTGCTGTTAGTTGCAAGGAATTATATCTCGACAATATAATTTCTATCTCTGTTTTCAGATCTTCGGCGGTTGTCTATGATAAGCCGCCTATGATTTTTGCGGGCGTCGTGACGGTCGGGGCTATGCCTGCGCCTATGTTTGTTGCGGCCCTGACTGAGGGCGATGGAGCATTGCTTATGTCGGGCGTGCCCACCCTCAAGATTACCAACAGCCGCTCTGCGGTTGGCAACGTGTTCACGCATGAATTGACAATCCCTGTGTTTTCTGACCGGGAGCAGATGGAAACCGTTGTAAATCAGTTGCAGGGCGTAGACTTTGATGTAATCTACACCCGTGCCGACGGGTCTCGCGCGATGTCGCGTGCGCTTCCCCATGTGCCCACCTGTGATTTAGAGGAGCAGTTTGCCACATCCAATACTCTCTCTCTGAAGTTAAAGATGCAGTCTATGTCGGCGATGGTTGAGGTCAAGGCTTGACTCATGTCCGACTTCCGGGGCTTTGCTACCGTACACAATAATTAGGCTTCGTTAGTTTTATTCACGCTCGTTGAGAGTGTATATTTTTAAGGTGTGGCGCGTCAGGCTGAGGCTTGACGCGCCCACGTTTTATTATTTAGGTATAATCCATCCCTCCCATAAATCTCATAAATCCCATAAATCTTATTAATCTCATCTCCCGATGCCCGCCTAACTTTGTGGTAAAGTTAAACGGATATGAATGGTCTTTTTGAAATTCTTTCTAATAAATATTGGATGATAAATCCTGATGCGGCGCACTACATAGGCCGCGTGCTTGAGAGCAATCTCAACGGCCATGTCGCATTGGGCGCATTCAAGAAAAAGGCGTCTTATGCGGCGGATAGCGACGGCTCTCCTATGAAGGAGTATTTGGTTAGCAACGATGGCGACACTTATTCGTCATCAGCGGCCGGCAAGATGAAGCGCCCGTTTGTAAATGTGCTGGTGGTCGATGGCCCGGTTACTCGCAATGGCGGGGCTTGCTCTTACGGCTCGATCGAGCATCGCGACATAATGCTTTCTGCTGCTGAAAATCCCAATTGCCGAGGGCATGTTTTCGTTATTAACACGCCGGGTGGCTCGGCATGGGCCATAAACGACTATAAGCAGGCGATAAGTTATGCGAGAGCGAAGGGTCAGCCGGTCTATGCTTTTATCGATGGCATGTGCGCGAGCGCCGGCATGTATCTTGCATCGCAATGCGACCGCCGATTCTACATGCACCCCAAAGACGAGGTTGGCTGCATCGGCGTGATGGCCGCGTTCTATACCGAAAAGCCGGGTTCGTTCAACAAGTACACAAATGAAACTTACAATGAGCTTTATGACCCGGAGTCATTCGACAAAAACAAGATGATTCGCGATGTCGCTGTTGATGGCGACTCTAAGGCGATTATAGATGAACTCGCCGAGTTGGGCAAGGTATTCCGCGCAGATGTGCTTGCGGCATGTCCCAATGCCACGGCCGAGCATCTGCATGGCCGCGTGTTCCCGGCAGAGGAGGTGACGGGGATCCTTGTCGATGAGCAGTCTACGCTTGCTGAGGTTATCGAGCGATGCTACAATTCGCAATCTGTTTCTGAATCTACAAACAACAATATTCAATCTATGGATGAAAAGTATCTCCCTCTCGCGCAGGCTTGCGGAGTAGAGGAACTGGTGATCGATGCGGAGGGCACGCACCTCGCGCCGGCTCTTATCGACAACTTGCTTGAGTCAATCAACTCTCAGACCGCTGCAGCGGCGCATCTCGCGGAGGCGCACTCTGCCGAGGTGGGCGGGTGCAACGACAGAATCGCTGAACTTCAGATCCGATTGGAAAAGGCAAGCGGCGAGCTTGCCGAGGCTCAGCAAAAGCTCGCTGACAGCGAGGCGATGATCAAGTCTCTGACCGAGGCGCCGGCTCCCGCGGCCAATCAGTCGCCGGCAAGCAATGGTACTGGCGCGGCATGCGCCGAGATCGACACAATGCCCGCCTACGATCCGGACCTCAGCCCCGAAGAGAATGCTCGCTTGCGCGACGAATGGAAGTCGGCTAACGGCTTGCTCTAACTCAGATTTCTTTAACTAACTATGAAATAACACACACAAAATGGCAACAGATCAGAAAAACGCGTTTATCGGCATTGACGCCCTTAACGAAGTCGCCACTAAAGTCGGCTCGCAGATTATCATGGGCCCGGCATATACCAATGCCGAACTGCTGAAGCGCATGCGCATCAAGGTGATCTCGGGCATTCAGTTCAAGCAGGTTGAGACGGTGCTCATGCGCAAGGGTGGCACTACTCGCCGCAAGAAGGTTGGAAATTCGGTCGAAAGCAACCTCGGCTTGCTGAAAGAGCGTAAGCTTGAGGTGAAACTGGCGTGGAACCGCTTCCGAGACAACATCGACAATTATGTAGAGACCGTCTTTGGCACCAACGGCCGCGCCGGTGGCAAGTACCCGCTTTCCACCTCGGCGTGCGAGGGCATTCTCAAAACCTACGCCGAGGATAACACCGACAATCTTTTCTTCGGTGATGTAGACAAAGAAAAGACCCAGCCGGGACTCGCGCTCTACACAGGCTTCCACACTTATCTTGCCCATGACATTGCGCTTGGCCTCATCAACAAGGCTAACCGCAACCTCATTGAGTGTGATGCGATAGTTGCGCCGGTAGACGCTGACGACTCTACTCCTTATGACACCGTATTCGAGGCTTTCATGAGCCTTGATCCTCGACTGCGCAAGCAGAAGGAGATTCTTTGTTACTGCGACGTGTTGCGTGGCGTTTACATCGCGCAGGGCTATGCCAACAAGAACCACAGCCATGTGAAGGTGAAATATAAGGATGACGGCACCTTTACCATCCCTGAAATGCCTCGTGTCACATTCGTGCCTGAGGATGCCTTTGGCGTTGGCGACCGCCTGATCTTCACTATCCCCGAAAACTTCCAGTATGGCGTTGACAGCCTTGGCAATCAGACCTTCGTGAAGGCTCAGGTCGGCTCGGATCAGGATATGCAGGATATTATCTTCCAGATTCAGTCGCTCCAGGGCACACGCGTGCTGCAGATCCAGTCGTCGTGCTTCGCCATGACCAACGGCTCAATCGCTGAGAATGCCATCTCCGGCGATTTCCGCAATGCGAAACTGGTTGTTAATTACAACGAGACTGAGTGTTCGGGCGTGAAGGTGAATGGCGAGGCTTACGATGAGCCAAAAGAGTTCGCCGAGAATGCTATAATCACGGTTGAGGCTACTGCCGCCGCCGGCTATAAGTTTGATCGATGGAGCACGGGCTCTACTGACAATCCTTTGGCTATAACCGCCACAGGCATGCCTATAGTCGTCGCCCCGATTTTCACTAAGGCCTAAAGTTATCGTCCGGGGCGGTAACGCCGCCCCGGATTATTACTAACAATTTAAAATCTGATATATATGGCTGTAGCATGCCCAACTCTTACTGACTGGCTGAAGTCAGACAACTGCACGGAGAATCTTGCTGGTCTTGGCTCTAACCTCTACATGTTTATCAAGGCTGATCTTGCCGCCCCGCTCACTATTGCCGATGGCGAGGAAAATGTGTATTCGACCCCCACATTTAAGGCGGGCAAGCGTCTTTACAAGGTCGAGGCTAAGGAGCAGTCGGTGCAGCACAAGGATTCGTCGCTGAAAAAGCGCGGAGGTTTCAAGCAGGAGCTTTCTTTCATCCTTGATTCTGACAATGCCGCAACCGCGAAGTTCAACCGCGCGATAAACAACAATGAAGTAGGGTTTATCTATATCGACAATCAGGAGTCGTATATCGTTTATGATCCCAACTACAACGGCAGTTTTGACAGTGACGGTATTTCGGGCGATACCGGCGCCGCCGCCACCGATGACCGCCAGACTACCTATACTTACACTCTTCAGCCTACGCTCTATGGCAAGTATTTGGTGACTCCCCCAAAAGAGGGCTGGGATTCGCTGATTGCCGAAGCTGGCGCTTGATGATATTAGGGTTAGCAATGCGGAATCGCTCTTTGGCTTTTGCCGGGGGGCGATTCTTTTTTTGTCTCTGCGAAAGCTATCCATCCAACCCATAAATCCCATTCCACCCCTCCCTCCCATCAATCATGATTCCTCATGATCTCTCATGATAAATCATGATTACTCAAAATCCCATCTCTCCCATTTCTCCCATCCCACCCATTAATCCTATTGTCCCGCCGCCATCGCCCTGATGCCCTATCTTTGCAGCAAAAATTTATTGTCTGATTGATTTATGAGTGTTTCAAGAAGTTTGCAGAGCATGAGCGAGGGCGAGAGGCAGGCTTGGCTTACGCGATTTCGGCCATGGGTTGCCGAGCTCACTAAATGTGATTCAAGGTGCAAGTCCGACGGATTATCGCGATTGTTTGAAGGCGCTTTTGATATTTTGGCCCCATTCCCCTTTTGCCGGGCTTTTATAAATGAGAGCCGTCGGGTGCGCGATTATGGCCGACGGCTGAATGTTTTGAAACGCCTGGCCGCTCGCGTGCAGGCTGAGGCGCAGGCTGCGGGTGTTGATGTACCGGCGCGGACGCACGTTGGGCGTCCTACTCGCGAAGAGGCTTTGGCTAAGCAGCAGGCGCAGCAACGCGAGCTTGAAGAACGAAGCAAGGCCCCTACCCTGTTTTCCCGGGTATCAGAAAGCCCGGTGCCGGTGATTGTGCCCGCGGGCTCGCGGCGCCTGTCTATCGCCGAGGTTAGATGGATGCTCACACCTGAGCTGCAGGAAAAGGCGGATATGATTCGCCCGCTGAGGTCTGCTTTTGAGGAGTCTTGCACAAGGGCTAAGCAGATGGCTGAGGATGGCCGGCGCGCTGAGGAGATAGAGCCGTATGCTAAGGAAGCGGCAAAGTGCCTTGAAGCGGTCGAAGATATATATTCATTGATCGACGATTTTTTGCAAGAGAGGTATGTGAGGCTTAAAGAGGACCCTAAATATATAAAGTGGGCTGAATCTGTCTCTCGCTACGATTGCAAAGAACTGCGCACGCTGTTGCGGCCGAGCTGGGATAAACTCTCGGTTGAGGAAAAAGAAATTTTCAAGCGGCGGGTGGTCGAGCGCATAAAGGCGGAGGATCCGGCATTGGCCGAGGCCAGGAAGGAATCAGATGAACGCAAGCAAAAGGTGGCGGCGATAGTGAAGTATCTGCGCCGCACCGATAAGCCAAACACTTTAAAGCGGCTCGCGGGCATGGAGCAGAAGTTGGCCGAACTGACCGATCTTATCGGCTCGGAAGCGGAGGTTTATATGCCGCTGCTGGTGGCCGCGAGAGAAGATTATGAGAAAAATATTCGTCCGGCGGACGAGGCTAAACGAAACAAGCGCAAATGAGCAAGCCTTCTTCTAATTATCTTGATAAAGTTGAGCGCTGGATATTGGCGGGTGTGCCAATCGAGAATATGGCGATGAAGCCTGAGCAGCGCTTTCGCGCCATATTGGCTTACGAAGCATATCAGATTTGGCTGCAAGATAAGCAAATCAGGCCGTCTGATGTGATGCGCCGATTGGCTAACCGTGAATACCCCCTGATTCTCAAAAAGGCCGAGGAGGGCAATGCCATGGCTATAGAGTATGTAAAGGCCATGAATATACGGCATGGCGTGCCTCGCACAATAACAGAGATCGCGAATGATGTGGCGGTGCTTAACCACCTTGTGGCTCGCTTCAATGTCCCGGTCGATGACATTGAGAAAGCGAAGGTGCAGGATGCGTCCGATTGGCTTATTCGTGAGGGAATGAAAACTGGCGATGCCAAGGCGGTGAAGTCGGGATCTGACATAAAAATGCAGCTTTATGATAGTTTCCGGGCAAAAGATTCTGCGGCCGACCAAATTTCGGTTGCGGCAATCAATATCACTGGCGACATAAGCATTATTAAGCGTGACCGCACCAATTATGACCCAAAAGAAATAGAGCGTATGCGCCGAAAGTATGGCTTATCCAACGCTGACGTAATCGAAATGGTGCAGGCTTCTGATGGCACCTACGCGCCATTTGATCTTGACGACGAAGAAGAAAAGGATATTTTCATCGAAAATCAATCATGATGCCCATCAATCATGATTCACCATGTTTCCCCATGATAAATCATGATTACTCAAAAAGCCCCATTAATCCCATCCCTCCCATTAATCCCATAAAACCTTATCAAAAAAATGAGAGATGTATACATGAATCGCATGCAGCAGCGCATCTACTATTCCGGTGCGCGCGACATCAGGCTTTTGGCTTCGCGCCGCTTCGGAAAGACTGACGGCTGCATAGCCCCGCGAATCAAGAATGTGAGTTCTGCCTTGCCGCGCTCTACAAATATTTGGCTCGGCAATTCGCGCAAGCAGCTTTATACGCGCACTGTGCCTGGCACAATTGCGGCGATTGAGCGTTTTTTCGGGTATCGCGAGGGCGTGCATTTCGGTTGGGGGCGAATCCCGGCTAAGTACCCTAAGCCGATAATTGAGCCACGCACGTGGGATAACATTATTTGGTTTGCCAACGGCACGATCTGGCAGTTAGTGTCTATGGCCGTGCAAGGCGCTGCAAATGGCTTGTCGGTCACATCAATCGTGGGCGACGAGTGCAAGTTCATGTCTAAGGCGAGAATCGACGAGTGGGTGATGCCGGCACTGTCGGGTATTACGCACCCTACGGGCAGTGAGGCATTCACTGAGAGCAATCCTCTCTATAAGTCTACATTCTTTGCCTCTGACGCTTCTCTTACTGCCCGAGGCAATTGGCTTGAAAAGGAGGAGGCTAAGCTCGATCTTGAAATAGAGTCGGGAAAGTTCGCCGGCAAGACATACCGCGATATTCAGAAGTGTCTGTGGGATTATAGCGAAAGCGTTATTTTTTATAACGAGTTGCTTCGCAACGCTAAGCGCCTGGGCCATTCTGTGCATGTGCTGGGAGCCGACGATATTGCGGATATAAGGATGAAAGCCGAGGCCATAATCAATCATGCAGGACCATTCGCCATCCTTTCTGAGCAAGGCAAGTCGGTCACGAAAAAGATGCTGCGCGAGTGTCTTAGGCTTAGGCTTATTGAGGATTCTGAGGCTGAGTGGCTTTACGATTCGCAATTCCTGATAACGCCTGAGCAGGAGTTTGAACTAAACATGCTGATGCGCTCTAAACGCTTTCAGCGGCAATTGAGGGAGTGGCAGTGTTCTGCTTTTTGCTTTTATCGTGCAAATGCTATCGACAACATCGATGTTTTGGGCAAGTCGTATATCGAGAAGATGAAGCGCGACCTGCCGCCCGTGGTGTTTCTCGTGTCAATTCTCAATGCTAAGACGGCGAAGCTTAACGACGGCTTTTATTTCAAGCTCGATATTGAGAATGTGCACGGTTACATCCCTGATGATTGTCCTGCGATAGATAAGTCTATGACGATTAAAACAGCGGTGTCTAAGCAAAGCGGCGCGGTGTTTGAGAAGGAGTTTGAAACTCCTGATTTCGACGTGCTCGGCAAGATTAAGGATTGCTCTCTCGACGGAGATGTTGTCGATAGCCTGCCGCTGTTGATAGCGGGCGACTGGAACGCGAAGATAAATTGGCTCGTGACCGGGCAGTTGTATAAGCGCGATGGCGTGGAGGCGCTGAACGTTTTGGCCTCGCACTTTGCCAAAAACGAACGTACGCTCCGCGATTTGTGCGCCGATTGGCATGCGCACTTTAAGCCGCATCAAAAGACAAATCGAGAGGTTCGCTTTTTTTACGATTCTACGGCGAAATACCTGAAAACTCCTTATGGCGAAACTGAGCCTTATGCCGTGGTGATTGAGGAGTTGTCGCGATTGGGCTGGCTTGTTGTTGGCGTTGACATGAATCACCCTATGGCGCATCAGGCGAAATACAATGAGATCAACTCGGCGCTTGCCGGCTATATTCTGCCTGCCATACGCATTAACCGGGAAAACAATGAGGCGCTTATCGTGGCCTTGGAAATGGCCGACGTGAAAGTTGGCAAAAATGGTTTTGAGAAAGATAAGAGCGGCGAGAAATTGAGCGAGGATCGCGATGATGCCGTGTTGCGCGAGATCAGAACTGATGCCACGGATGCTTTTGATTCGCTGTGGATAGGCGCGAAGTATCACATGGGCCGCCTGTCGGGCATGTGCATGCCGGTGCGCCGGTAAGCGCCCGCTCACAATTCCCCATGATTCCCCCGCCAATCACGATTCCCCATGCTTTCCCATGATAATTCATGATGCCCCATTAGCCACGCTCCCCTTATGCCAATCACGATTCCCCATGTTTCTTCATGATAAATCATGATGTCTCACAAATCATGATAATTCATGAGCCATCGTGAAGCCATCCGATTTGTCCCTGTCACAACTGTTGGCATGGCTATCTTTGCGTAGTCATAAAACACACACGCACATGTTAATTTCTACGCTTGAAGAATTAAGGTTGTTTGCTCCGTCAAACGCGATTAGCTCTATCGACCCGCTGATCGGTTTCATAAACTCGTCTGAGCAGGATTTCTTGATGGAGAAACTGGGAGAGAGCCTTTTCTCACGACTATGCGATTATTATATGGATCATGTAATGGCTGACCCCACCGATTATATAGTCGCCATGCGACAGAATCATTGTGATGAGCCGTTTATTGAACTTTTGTATTTGTCGCAGAAGGCAGTGACTTATGATGCGCTTGGGCGCTCGGTAAACTTGCAGGCCGTGAGCATGAACAGCATGGGCGTGAATGTGGCGGCGGCCGAAAATTATAAGGCGGCCGACTCGCAGGCGATTGCTGATTTCAAGCGGTCGTGCGTCCGTGAATCTCATGCCGCGATAAATGGCTTGCTTGTGTGCCTTGAGAATTGGGCGAAGCGCGTGAGCGCGGAAGAATCTCCCAACGCCACAATGGCCGAAATTGTGGACCTGTGGCGTGAAAGCCGATTCTTCTACAGGATTTCATCTCTGCTGATTCCTACGGCCACAACGCTGCAAGAGTATTATGATTTCTACGAGTCGCGCGAGAAGTTCATTCAGATGGTGCCTGATCTCAGATACATTCAAGAGGATATTCTTGCACCTGCATTCGGAGAGGATTTTGTCGATTTCCTTGCCGGATGTGCCTGGGATCGCAATACCAATGACAAGCATTCCGCGCACATGGTGCATGCCATGCGCAAGATTATGGCGCGATGGCTTGAAACGCGCGTATTGAAGCCTTCTGACTCTCGTGTGGCTGATGCCCGAAATGAGGCGGTCAAGCTATCTTCACGCCTTTGCGATTATGTGGCTCTCAATCAAAAGAATTTCTCGGCTGAATTGCTCACCGCTTTGCAAAATTCTCCGCTGCGCGTAGAGGATGAGGCTAAGCCTCAGAGAGCATTTGAAAATAATGCCCGTGGGTCGGTAATGTTTGTTACGCCCGGGCTTGTATGATTTCATAGTTTCATAGTTTCATAGTTCTATAGATTTATGACCGAAGCGCGCCCCGCAGATTATTGGTTTTCGACAACAGCTCTGTACATTCAGTTGAATGCTGTTGGCGACCCCAACTATATCCATGCCAACTGTTCATCCGGCAGTATGGTAATGTGCTACATGCGCGGGGTGCCGGGCCTCGGCTACGACAACGCCCATAATTACCGCCGATGGCCGCTCACCGCCTCGCCAACGGTATTCCATGACGATGTGCAGCGTCTTGTCTATATCGCGATACCTCGTGATGAAGCGTCTGATGCTCAGGCTCAGATTGTTTTCCCCTCTCAGCGTATAGACCTGTATGGTTGCAATGAGGCGGGCGAGCAAGTAGGCCCGGATAAGTATTTTTATATCAATACTAATGGCGTAATTTCGGCTTCGCGTATATCGGGAGCGGTGCGTGACCGCGAATGGGTGCAGGGCATAGATTGCGGCTCGCTGTCGAGCGACGAGGCGATTGCGTCTGGTGGAGAGGGCGCGTGGTGGGAATATCATTCTGCCGAGGACAAGGTGAAGTTCCTGAAAACAATATCTGAGGCGGCATTCGATCACATCAAGGCGTTGCAGCTGGTGTTGGGTGAGCGCACGCTTGAGGGCGTGGCTACTGCTACCCCGGACCCGCGATTCCCCTACCCCGACAAAGCAGAGAATCTTGTGGTGACTCCGTCTTTCGCTTCTGATCGATACGTGTCGCGCAAGAACGATGATAAGGTCGAGGGCTTGATCGAGTTTTTGAAGGGCCTGAAAACTCAATATGCCGATGTTGGTAATTATGTGGCGGGAATCAGCGGCGGCCGAGTTGGCATTGATGCGCAAGGGGATTCTTTCGCGGAACTTGACCGGCTTTGGATCCGCAAGAAGGCGCTGTTTGAGGTGCTTGAAATTGTCAAGGCTCATGCGGTGGGCGGCAAGTTGGTCGTGACCCCGGGCGATGGTCTGACAATCAGCCGGGTTGAGGAGCATGACGGTTTTTATCGATGCTTCTTTTTGTCTGAAGTGGACGGGGAGAAGGTGCAGTCTTATTTCCGCGAGGGTGATCAGGCTTACAGCAAGGTGTTCAATGCCCGCGAGGGGGTGAATAATAAAATATCAAATAAGTATTATTGGCGCCTGGTTGTTGGCGTGGGAGAGGATTATGTCGATCTGTCAAAGAGTGATTGTGACGCGGGTTCTGATGTACCGGAGGCTGAGGATTGCATCGCTCAATTAGGCTATCGCTATGATGATGAGCCTTCTCGCCAGAGCGCTATAATCATTGATACTACAGGCCCCGACGCTCCAAGCATAAAGTTCTTGTATGCGGTTAATTCTTATTCTTTAGTAGATAAGGATGTTATCTCGATGGGCGTGGATTCTGTAACCGGGGTGCCATTCATGCACTGTTATGGCAATCTGTGGCTGGGCGCTCGCGACGGTTCTGCATGCGTGCGATATGACGAAGCAAAAAAACAGATTTATTTCGATGGTGTAAAAATCTCTGCAACCTCTACCATCGGCGACAAGACCATTGAGGAGTACATCAAGGAGGTTGCGCCGTCGGTGAAGCGTGAGGACATAGAGGGCTTCGTCAATG
>JAAGKN010000126.1_pt1 | contig 62411 bp, 58 predicted proteins | sample 6206371 | NCBI WGS metagenome assembly JAAGKN01 (sample SAMN11533720, study PRJNA540317) | gut metagenome | isolation source: fecal pellets from male and female animal of same cohort | host: Peromyscus leucopus | place: USA:CA | collected 2017 | reverse complement strand
ACGCTGGAGTAAAAGTACCAGTTGTAAATGAAAAAGAATACAATCCTTATCGGCGTTGTAGTGGTGATTCTCGCAGCCGTCCTCGGTGGTGGCTGCAGCACCTACAATAGCCTCGTCACTCTCGAACAGGAAGTGGACGCCGCATGGGCGAAGGTGGAAGTGCAATATCAGCGCCGCCTCGACCTTATCCCCAACCTTGTGGAGACAGTAAAGGGCTATGCCGCCCACGAAAGTAATACGCTTGAAAGCGTGACCCGTGCCCGCGCGGGACTGACCGATGCCTATAATCAGGCCGATAGCCTGCAGCGCACCGTCGGCGCCGGCAATACAGCAGCTTTCGACAGCTACAACGCTGCCCAAAGCTCGCTCAACCGTGCCCTCAGCATCTATGTCAATGCTGTGCACGAGGCTTATCCTGATCTGAAAGCCAACACGAATTTCATGAATCTGCAGACGCAGCTTGAAGGAACCGAAAACCGTATCGCCACCGAGCGCGGCCGCTACACGGAAGTGGTCAAAGACTACAACGTGTCGCTCCGCCGTTTCCCGCGCAATATCATCGCCGGTCTCTTCGGATTCCAGGCCAAGCCACAATTCCAGGCCGAGGCTGCCGCGCAATCGGTTCCCAAAGTACAGTTTTAAAAGATGAAGAAAATACTGTTTTTCGCTTTTGCCGCAGCCGCCCTTGCTTTCGGAGCATCATCTTGCGCCGACGATGAGTACACCACCACATGGGAACAGTACGCCGACTGGCGCAACACCAACACCAAGTGGCTTGAGGAGCAGCAGGCACGGACAAACCCCGATGGCACGCCTTATTATGAGGTGATCACTCCATCATGGTACGACGGCACATACGTGCTCGTACACCGTTTCGGAACTCCCAACACGCAGAATCTGCGCCCGCTTTCCACAAGTACCATCGATGTGATATATCAGGGTTTCAACTGCGAGGGCGAGCGTTTTGATTCGTCGCTTAACCAGACTGTATACGGTCCTGCGATAATGCGGTTCAAGCTCAATGAGGTGATCGATGGCTGGACTGCCGCTTTTGAAACACTACATGTGGGCGACAGTGCGGAAATCATTTGTCCGTACGCAATGGCCTACGGAGAATCTTATCTCAGCGACCTCATAAAGCCTTATTCGGCTCTCCGCTTCAATGTCCGCCTTGTCGACATCTACGCCTACGAGAAATAAGATACGGTTGTATGATCAATTCTATATGCATTAGTCACTATCGGCGAAACAATCTGTTTTCGCTGGTAGTGATTGTTTTTATCGCGTTGCTTTTTGGCATAGGTTTCTTCTTTTTCCCGCTTATTAGTGACGATCTCAGTTATCGTGTGCCGTTTATGGCTACACTCCCAGATGGATATTTAAGATGGGAAGATGTATGGAATACGGTTGTTGAAAGAATGTACAGCCGAGACAATATTCGTTTTGCAAATATCCTTATGATTCTTTTGCTGCCTTTTCCCAAATGGTTCACGGCAGCTGCCTCGGCTATAGTTATGGCTTATGCACTGTGGGTAAGCTTTAAACTATGTAAATGTCTAAATCGTAAAAGATGAGCATTGTTGCTTGTATCATATATGGTGTTCGTTCTGCCGTGGAATGACCAAATGTATGTGTTTGATTTTCAGCTAAACTATGTTTGGGCTTCTGCTGTGATGCTATATATGCTGACCAGGGTCTTGAATGGTGGTGGGCGTGTATTGCCATCATTTTTTATTGGAGTACTTGTCGGAATGTGGCACGAAGGTTTTTCCATACCGTTGACGTGTGGAATAATAATGATATTTCTGTTGTCTAAGCCACATAGGACGAAATCAAATTACGCTGGCCTTGTTGGTTTATTGATAGGTATTTTGTGGTTAGTTACAGTTCCGTCTACGATGGCTCGTATGAAATGGACACCACCATTTGCATCAAGATATGAAACAGTATTATTGATAGCATTGCCTGCTATTGTGTTTGTTTTGACAGCAGTATATTTTATAATAAGACGAAAGGCATACAAAGATTTGAGAATTGCCGTGTTTTTATCCATCGTGCTATCATCATTATTTATAATGTTAGTGACAAAACACGGGCCGAGGGTTGGATGGTGTGCTCTCTGGATGGCAGGTGTCGGATTTGTGTATTTATGTGGAGAATATATACATAAATTGTGTGCTTCTATATGGGTGAAATATATATCATGTTTTATATATGCCTTTGCAGTGCTTCATCTGATATTTGTAGATGTTATGTGCTATAGATTGGGAACTGAAACATCTGATATATTGGAAGAATATAATAAAAACCATGAACAAACTATATTTCATAAGCTGACGCTCAGACAGGATGCTCCAATGATATGCTTTCAACGTCCGTATTACGATTGGTTTGCTCATAAAAACTCAGTGAAGTTAGCTGGGGATGTTTATGGAGGTAACGGACCAAAAGTAGTGCCTATAGAGTTGCGGATGGCGACAAGGCCGGAGAATGTGTGTGGCACCGGAGATTTCTTTATCTATTGTGGGTATATAGTCGGGCCAGCTCTGTCAGATTCGCCTTTCACAGCAGTGTTGAATGCGGATTATGGAAATGGTTTGAGGATGCGGGATTACTATTGTGTTCCCTTTGTATCCGAGGCAGATGGATGCAAATACGCGTGGTATTATCCTGATGTAACATTCCTTGACCAAATACTTGGAAATTTGGAGTCAATCTCATTTCCTGAAGAAGATTCTAACGGATAATAATTCATTTGCAAGGTTGGCAAATTATTGCTAACTTTGCGCTGCTGCCCGAATGGTGGAATGGTAGACACGAGGGACTTAAAATCCCTTGGCTATTGCAGCTGTGCGGGTTCGAGTCCCGCTTCGGGCACTTGTCGCGCGTGTGCCTGTATGGCATGCGCGCTTTTGTTTCATCACCACATTTCCGCTATGCACCACGAATATGCTCCCCAAGGCACATGCAGCCGCTTGATAGAATTTGATCTGGACGACGAAAACCGCATACACAACGTGCGCTTCACTGGCGGTTGTCACGGCAATCTGCAAGGCATAGGCGCTTTGGTGGAAGGCTGTGATGCATCCGAGGTAGTAAAACGTCTGAGAGGCATACGCTGTGGCAACAAGCCTACATCGTGTCCCGATCGTCTGGCATCGGCGTTGTCCGAGGCTATGGCTCAGGCCGTTCGCTAACGCAACCGCTTCTCCACCATGTTGGTCAAGACCTACGGCGCCGCCGTGCAGGGTATAGATGCGATAGTCATCACGGTTGAAGTGGCTGTGGGGCGCGGCTATCAGTACTGCATCGTGGGCCTGCCCGATGCGGCCGTGAAAGAGAGCCAGGAGCGGGTGCGCCTCGCTCTGCTCAATTCCGGCCGGGAGTTGCCGCGCCATAATGTGGTTATAAATCTTTCTCCCGCCGATGTGCGCAAGGAAGGAGCCGCCTACGATCTTCCCATAGCAGTGGCCGTGATGGCCGGTGCTGAAAAAATAAAGGCGCCCGAGCTCGACCGGTACATGATAATGGGCGAACTGTCGCTTGACGGTTCCGTGCTGCCCATCCGCGGCGCGCTTCCCATGGCTATCGCTGCGCGTGCGGCAGGTTTCAAGGGAATGATACTTCCGCGGGCCAACGCCACCGAGGCAGCAGTGGTGAACAATCTTGAAGTCTATGCTGTCGATACGCTCTCCCAGGTGCTCGACTTTGTGAGCGGTGCTGTGGAGATAGAGCCTACGGTGGTCAACACGCGCGAAGAGTTTGCCCGTGCATCATGCCATTACGACTTTGATTTTTCTGAGGTCAAGGGACAGGAGAATGTGAAGCGCGCTTTTGAGGTAGCATGTGCCGGTGGGCACAATATACTGCTGGTGGGGCCTCCCGGAGCCGGAAAGTCAATGATGGCCAAGCGCTTGCCATCGATAATGCCGCCACTTACATTGGCCGAGGCGCTGGAAACCACAAAAATACATTCTGTGGCAGGACGGCTGAAGGCCGGATCCAGGCTCATGACACAGAGACCATTCCGCTCTCCCCACCACACCATCTCGCCGGTGGCGCTTGTGGGCGGTGGTTCAAATCCCGTGCCGGGCGAGATATCGCTTGCCCACAACGGCATTCTTTTTCTTGACGAATTCCCGGAATTCAGCCGCACGGTGCTTGAGGTGATGCGTCAGCCGCTTGAGGACCGTGTGATTAGTGTGGCTCGTGCGCGCTACAGGGTGGATTATCCCGCCGGTTTCATGCTCGTGGCATCCATGAATCCATGTCCGTGCGGATATTACAACCATCCCACAAAGGAGTGCACGTGTGCTCCCGGGCAGGTGGGAAAATATCTCGGCCGCATATCCGGTCCGCTGCTCGACCGCATCGACATTCAGGTAGAGATTCTGCCTGTGGATATAGATGAGCTTTCGGGCCGTCCAACGGGAGAGCCCAGCGAGGCCATACGCTCGCGGGTAGTGCGGGCGCGAGAAATACAGACCATGCGCTTCGCCGGCGAAAAAGATGTGCACTGCAATGCCCAGATGAACTCCCGGCTGATGACACGGTGGTGTGCGCTCACGCCCGAATGCGCCGCCATCCTCAAGAAAGCTATGGTCAAGTACGACATGAGTGCCCGTGCCTACGACCGTATTATCAAAGTGGCACGCACCATAGCCGATCTTGATTCTTCCGACGCTATAGAACCGCGCCATATAAGTGAGGCCATAGGCTACCGCAATCTTGACCGCGGCAACTGGGGAAAAATCTCTGCCGACACAACAGCATGATACCGGCGTATGCTATTCCATGTATCACGGACTTGATAGTGAGGCAGATGCATCAGCGGCACGGGCTATGCTTGACAGCGGGGTGAACAATAAAAGATGACAGATGTTTGCAATAAGATAATATTTATTGTATCTTTGCAAATAAATTTGCGCGCAATGATATGAAAGAATCTCTTGACCAACTTGCTGTGCCGGCACCATCGGCCTCCGTTATAGACCGTTTGCGTTACCTTATAAAATTGTCGCGCATGACACAGGCGCGTTTTGCCGAGCGGGTGGGTGTGGACCCATCCAATCTCTCGCGCATTCTGTCGGGCCACACGCCTGTGAGCGATTCGTTCATCAACCGTGTGGTGGTGGATCTCGGAGTGTCCAAGCCCTGGCTAACTTCCGGCACCGGAGTGCCGTTTCCGCGCGATATCCATGCGCGTGAAATCAACGGCCATGCCACAGCTGTATCCGGCAATCATAATGGCGCTCCTGTCTACGACATAAATGTGAGCGCCGGAAGTGCCAATCTCAGCCGTGAATTCACGGAGGACCGCATCGTGGGTTTCTGCAAACTGCCGGGTCTGAATCCCGACTCTCCATTGGTGCGGGTGCGCGGCAATTCCATGTCGCCGCGTCTGGCCGATGGCAGCTGGGTGGCCATCCGTCCGGTGAGCGATACCGCTCCCATCCTCTGGGGGCAGATATATGTGGTGGTGCTCGACGACTACCGAATGATAAAATATGTGCGCCGTCATCCGGACCCCGAGCAGATAGTGCTGCATAGCGACAATCCCGAATACGACGATATTGAGGTGGCCCGTGCCGATGTGCGCGCGCTTTACCTCGTAGAAATGATACTTAATTTTGAAATCACTATCTAATCCGCTTCCCGCTTGCGTTCGGCCGGGTGTGTGCGAGGCCGGATGCGACGAGGCCGGCCGTGGATGTCTGGCCGGCCCGGTCTTCGCGGCCGCAGTGATTCTGCCTGATGGTTTCAGCCATCCGTGGCTTAACGACTCCAAGCAACTGACCGATGCACGCCGTCGCGCGCTTGTACCTATTATCCGGGAGGCAGCCGTGGCATGGTCCGTAGCGTCGGTCTCGGCAGAGGAAATTGACGAGATAAACATTCTTCAGGCTTCCATACTGGCCATGCACCGTGCGCTTGATGGCCTCGCCGTGCGTCCCGGGCATATCGCGGTCGACGGCAACCGCTTCCGCGCCTATGGCGATATCGTGCACACCACTGTGGTCAAGGGCGATGCGCGTTATGCCAACATAGCCGCGGCATCGGTATTGGCAAAAACCGCGCGCGACGACTATATGGTGGCCGCCGCAGTTGAATTTCCGGCCTATGGGTGGGAAGTGAATAAAGGCTACCCAACGCAGGCACACAGGGATGCACTGGCGCGTGAAGGCGTCAGTCCGCTTCACCGTCGCACCTTCAGAGGTGTCAAGGAGCTACTGCATTGTGAATAGGCGTCGCATCCACCACTACCGGCGACTGATGGCCGTGGCGCCGTATTTCCTGAGGCGTCATGCCGAAATGTTGTTTGCAGAAAGCCGTAAGGTAGGCGCTTGAAGAGATATTGAACTGCTCGGCAATCTCGACGAATGTCTTGCGTGAACCCACAATCTCGCTATATATGAAGTGTGCTTTGCGGGCAGCTATCCACGAGTGTGCCGACGAGTGGAATGTGCGCTTGAAGCGGCGCTTGAATGTGCTCAGCGACATGTGGCACAGCGCGGCAAGTTCGGGAAGGTCCTTGACACTCAGGCTGTTTTCTATCACCATGTGGCGGAAGTCATAATCGCCGGCTATGAGCGGAAACAGGAAGCGCGCCACCTGCAGCGGCGTGTAGTAGGAGGCCGTCATCTCAGTGAGCACCTCGCTCCACAGGTTGTTAAGTCGCCCGCTGGAGCGGCCGTCGGAGATGGCCATGCGCACGCTTTCCAGAAATCTGAGTATGGCCGGAATAGCCGGTAGCGCTTTGAATTCGTAGTCAAAGCCTTTGGGCAGCAGATCAGTAAGATTGCCGAAGCGGCGGTAGAAATTCTGCACGAGATAATCGGTGTGCAGCACACGGATACCGACGGAGGGTTTCACCACTGTCATGCGGTAGCAGCTGTGGCGCATCACCATCAGGCATTCGCCCGGGTGCACCGTCAAGGCAGGAAAACTGTCGTAGGCTACTGTGATCTCGCCTTCGAGCAGCACGAAAAAAAACGGGGTGGACGTGTCCACGTACACCGGCACCTGGGAGGTGTCATAGTTCCGCACTATGAATTGCGGAGCCACTGGATTGCTTTCGGGTGGAGTCATGGCATTGATGGTAAGGTATGTTTAAGAGGTCGTTTAGAAACTCTTGCTGTTTTTCAGGCTGAGGATAATTGAATCGGCCGGTAAGTGTGTGAATTAAAGCATGCTGTGTGGTATTGCAAAGCTGCATGCAAAGATAATGACAGAATTATAAATCCGCAAATGTTAAAGCGTTAAAAATCATACTATTTGTAATTTATTTCTTATATTTGCAACAAAATACGCGTTTTTTACCAATTATGGACTTCTCCGATACAGAAAATACGGGTATGTGTGTGTGTGTCAGCGCGGAGCAGCTGCGCACAGAACTTCTGCGCAGACGTTATGCAGAGTTGCTGCAGCAGCCGGATGTGTTTCCCTCGCAATCCAATTGGGATTTTATCATAGACAACCGTCTGACGGGAATCGGCGAAGGCCTGTACCGCAAGTTTCTTGTCAGCGCCGTGCTTCCCGAGAGCGACCGACGCTCGCCCAACCGTATAGCCTTGAAAGAATTTCCGAAGTACTTGCGTGCGGTGCCGCGGGAGTATGCCATAGAAGTGGTGTACGATGATACTGTCAGCGCTCCGGAAGCCACGCGGGCCTTGATAGAGGAGTGCGAGCTTTTCGATGCCGTTTCTGTGGAGGCACTCATAGCCCGAGGTGAGGCGCCCATGGCGGCCGATCTGCTCAGCGCGTTCCAGCCGCAGTATACCATGGCCGATCTGGAAGCCATGAGGCAACTGCTGTCGCGTCTGCGCCACCTGCCGGAGGAAGGGGAGATGGCCGACGGATGCGGGCTGCTGCGCCGTGAGATCCGCTATATATGCCCTGCCGGCCATGTCAACGCAGCAGAAGCAGAGTTCTGCACCCATAGTGGTTGCGGGCTTAATATCTATGGCCTGACGCAAGAGCAGGAGCAGGCCGTGGACGACTTTGAAAAGCGCGTGGAAGCGCTGGCGGCATTGCTCGGCGAGATCTGAAGCAATACCTAATAATGATTAAATGCGGACGGTTCTGCTTGGAACTACGTCCGCTTTTTTCATAAATTATGAGTATTGCCAAGCCTTATGGCTGTTTGTAATTTTGCAATCGGAAAAACAACATCACAATCAAAATTACAAGCAATGAGAAAAGCTACATTACTTATGCTGCCTGTGTTGGCCATTATGGCCGCATCCTGCAGCGATGACGATGACAATGCACAAGATTATGCCGCAAAAGTGAAGGGCAACTACGAAGGTTATGCTCTCGCTTCGTGCGCATATTTTGAAAACAATATTGCAGCATCTGAGAAGCTAAACATCGCGGCCGCCACACCCGACAAGGCTACGGTTTCCTATACATCTGATTCGTGGGGACAGTTTACTGTCGAGGAAGCCACCGTGACCGAGACAGGCGGAGCCTATACCATCAGCGGAAGCGGAACCACAGTTATGGGTATGAACGGCAACACGCAGACCTACGAATGCACACTTTCCGGTACGGTGGCCGGAGGTGCGGCCGACCTGACATTTACCGTGCCCGCTGTGATGGGAGGGCTTAAAGTGAGATTTGTCAGCGGTGATATTCCCGCGTCGGTAGTTGTTCCGGCCACATACAGCGGCTACACTAAAGCCGACTGCGCCTATTTTCAGGATATGTATGCCGAGGATCAGAGCATTGTGATCTCCGCCGAAGGCGACGGAGCCTATAAGGCCGTCCTCGTGAGCGACACCTGGGGCGAATTCACAGTGACAGACATAACAGCTACGGCGGCATCCGGCAGCTTCACTCTTGAGGGCAACGGCCTCTGCAAGATGGGCATGGGGGGCAACCAGAACGAATACGAATGCAGCTTTGCCGGCTCTGTGGCCGACGACCGCAGCCAGGCTGAGTTCACGTTCACTGTGCCTGCCGTGATGGGTGGCATGATACTGACCTTCCGTACCGGCACACACACCGATGCTTAAGCGCTATTTATTGCCGGGAGCAGCCGCAGTGCTGCTCTCGGCTTGCAATGGTATCTTCGGCGATATCTATGATGATCCGGCCGGCGAACCCGACACGGGCTATGGTTTCGTGATAGAGTCGGAGAACTCTATGCCCGGCACCATATATATCGATGCCACCGACTATCGCGATTGGGTGTACCTGAACTTCGGGGCAGCCTCTGCAGTCACGCTCGATGTGGACGCGCCCGAGCCCGAGAGGTGGGATATGGCGGTACACCGTTATGATGTGAAGACCAATGGCGGAGCCGTACTGCAGACCGAGGTTTCCGATTTTGGAGAGGTAGCGCTCCTGCCCGGCGCCGCATTCACTCCCGACGTATGGACCACCGGCACGATAGTCACTGATATGTCCGGTATGATGGACGGCAATCTTGAATATGCCGGGTCGTTCTACAATCCCGTGCTTTCGCAGTGGCTGGATGTGGACAAGAGTACAATGCCTCCTGTCTATACATTGTCCGGGCATGTCTACGTGCTGCGCCTACCTGCCGGCGACTGTGCGGCTGTAAAACTTGTCAATTATATGGATGCGTCTGCCGTAAAAGGCTTTATGACCATTCAGTACGTCTATCCGTATCTGCCGTAAAAGAACTATGAGAAAGACAATGTTGTGCCTGCTTTGCGCAGCCGGGCCGCTGTCGGCGGGAGCACAGGCCTCCGACAGCGACCTCGAGGCGCGCCTCGATTCTCTCGAGAAGCAGTGGGAGATAGAGCTGAACACGCTCGTCGTGACCGGCACGCGCACGCCTAAAATGCTCAAGAACTCACCCATCCTGACGCATGTCATCAGCGAGAACGACATCCGCAAGACCGATGCGACAAACATCAGCGATCTCTTGCAGACCGAGCTTCCAGGTATTGAATTTTCATATTCCATGAACCAGCAGGTATCGCTCAACATGCAGGGTTTCGGAGGCAATTCTGTGCTGTTTCTTGTCGACGGCGAGCGCCTCGCCGGCGAGACTCTCGACAATGTGGACTACAATCGCCTGAACCTCAATAATGTCGGACGCATAGAAATCGTCAAAGGCGGTGCCTCGTCGCTATATGGGTCCAATGCGGTGGGAGGTGTGGTCAATATAATCAGCCGCGACGATATGCAGCCGTGGCATGTGAATGTAAATGCCCGCTACGGCGCCCACAACGAACAGCGTTACGGCCTTACGGCTGCCTTCAATGCCGGCAGGGTGAGCAGTTCCACCACTGCACAGTACAATCATATCGACTCCTACGATATGAAGCACAGCGGCGATTACAACCGTTTTTACGGGGGCTACAATGTGAACATACGCGAGCGCCTGACAGTGCGGGCCACCGATCGCTTGAAGCTGATAGCCCGTGCCGGCTATTATTTCCGCCAGCGCAACGCGCAGGAGAGCTCGCGCGACCGCTACCGCGATTTCTCCGGAGGCGTGCGGGGGATATACACCTTCTCCGAGGCCGACAACCTCGAACTCTCCTACGGTTTCGACCAATACGACAAGAGCGACTATCTCACGCTGACATCAAGCGATGTGCGCAAGTACAGCAATGTGCAGAACAGCGGCCGCGCTATCTACAACCATACCTTCGCAGGAAAGCACATACTTACCTTGGGTGGCGATGTAATGCGCGACTATCTGCGCACATATCAGTTTACCGACGGAGGACATCGGTCGCAGACCACAGCCGACGGCTTCGCCCAATTCGATATGAACTTCACCGATATGTTCAATATCATAGCCGGCGCCCGTTACGACTATTTTTCGGAAGCCGGCATGAAGCATCTGTCGTCGCGTCTGAGCATGATGTACAAGCTCGGCAAGGTGGCACTCCGCGGGTCCTATTCCGGCGGCTTCCGCGCGCCCACGCTCAAGGAGATGTATATGGATTTCGACATGGCCGGTATATTCATGATCTATGGCAATCCGGACCTCAAGCCCGAGACCAGCCACAACTTCCAGCTGTCGGCCGAGTATACGCGCCGTTTGCTTAATTTCAATGTGGGCGCGTTCTGCAATCTTGTGGACGACCGTATCACCACCGCATGGAGCCAGGCGCTCAACGGTCAGCTATACACCAATATCGACCGTGTCAACATAGCCGGAGTGGATGCCAACCTGTCGTGGCGTCTGGCCTGCGGAGCCGGGGTGCGGCTGTCGTACATGTACACCCACGAGCATGTGCGCAAGGGGCAGCCCTACGTGTCGAGCACACGCCCCCACACCGCCACCGCGCGCTTCGACTATTCCCGCAAATGGAAGAACTATGGCCTCAGCGTGGCTCTCAACGGGCGCTTTCTATCGCGTGCCACAGTCGATGAATATACATCGCTGACCGACTATGCCGAGACGGAGCGCGTCACGTACCCGGCCTACACCATGTGGCGGCTGAATATGACCCATTCCGTGTGGCGCGGTATCAACATAACCATGGCTGTAGACAATCTATTCAACTACGTGCCCAAGTATTATTACAATAATTCTCCGACCACCAACGGCACTGCATTTTCCATGGGTGTGTCGGTGGACATAGATGAGTTTTTCAACAAACGGAAATGAAAAAAAAACATATAATACTGTCGGCCATAGCCGGCGCGGCCCTTGTGGGGGCCTGCGCCGCGGTGTGGCATATTAAAGCCTCGTCCACGAGGATTGCTTTTGTCAACTATCAGGCGATAGCTCTCGGCCAGATATCGAAGGCCAATGACAATTCATCGGTGAAAATATCAGAGTTGCCTGTCGAGCGCCTTGATGAGGCAGGGCGATACGACATGGTGTTTGTCAATGCCATGGGGCTGCGTGTCACCGACGAGCAGCGCCAGGCTCTGGTGGAAGCGGCCGAGAATGGAACCCCGGTGCTGACCACTGCCGCTACCAACCCGCAGAACAGCATTGTCTCCGTCGATTCCGTCGACTATGTGTATCTGTCGCAATATCTTACTGGCGGACGCGCCAACTACCGCAACATGCTGCGCTATGTGCGCCGTTTCATCGACGGCAAGAGTATCTTTGCACCCGCTCCCGCCGATCCGCAGCTGTCGGCATCATCGTTGCTGTACTATCCCTCGGACAATGACGACCTGAACTTCGCATCCGTTGCGGAGTACGAGACGTTCCTGCGCCGCACAGGGCGCTGGAAAGAGGGCGCCCCCCGCATCGTCCTCACCGGGCAGATGGGTGTGCCGGACAGTCTCGTGGCAGTGCTTGAGCGCACCGGCAATATGGTGTATCCCGTCAATTCCATACAGTTGTTCATAAAAGAGGGGCATGCCGACTCTGTGACTGTCTCCGCCATGATCAACATGGCCCACGGCCGCATGGGCGACATGGTGGTGGATTATCTCAGCAAGAATAATATTCCTCTGTTCGCGCCTCTCAATGTCAACCGCGACTACGATGAGTGGATGGCCGACAATATGGGTATGAACGGCGGTTTTCTGTCGCAGAGTGTCGTGACGCCCGAGATCGACGGTGCCGTGCGTCCCTATGCCCTGTTTGCGCATTTCAACGGTGAGGACGGCCTGCCGTATGTGGATGCCATCCCCGACCGTCTCGACAGTTTTGTGGCCACGGTCAATGCCTACATCGGATTACAACGCAAGCCCGCGCACGACAAACGCGTGGCCATATTCTATTTCAAGGGCCCGGGACAGAACGCCCTTGTGGCCGAAGGCATGGAGGTGGCGCCGTCGCTTTACAATCTGTTGTGCCGTATGCGCGATGAGGGCTACAATGTGGATGGACTGCCGGCCTCGGCTGCGGAATTTGAAAAAATGCTGTCAGAGAAAGGCCGCGTGTTCAATGACTATGCTGTCGGTGCAAAATCTGAATTCGTGCGCGACATGAATCCGGAAATAGTGGGCCGCGAGGCCTACGAGCAGTGGTGTGCCGGGGCTCTCTCCGCAGAAATGCGTGCCGAGATCGATGCCGTGGACGGCGCTTTCCCCGGCCACGGGCTCGCCTATGAGGCCGGAAATCTGGCTCTTGCGCGTCTTCGCTTCGGCAATGTGGTGCTTATCCCGCAGACAGCGGCCGGAGTCAGCGGCGACGATTTCAAGATGGTGCACGGCACCGATGCCGCGCCTCCCCATGCCTATGTGGCCTCATACCTCTGGGCGCGGTATGGTTTTGGCGCCGATGCGCTGATGCATTTCGGTGCGCATGGCAGCCTTGAGTTCACGCCGCGCAAGCAGGTGGCGCTTGGCAGCACCGACTGGCCTGACCGTCTCGTGGGGCCGCTGCCGCATGTCTATGTCTATTCCACAAGCAATGTCGGCGAGGCCATGATGGCCAAACGCCGCAGCTATGCAGGCATAGTCAACTATCTCACGCCGCCGTTCATGGAAAGCAACGTGCGCGGCATCTACCGCAAGCTTTCCGATGCGGTGGCCGAGTACAACCGCCTGGCCTCGGCCGATGCCCCCGTGGAGAGCGCCGTGCGTCGTGCGGCCCTTGCCGTGAAGCGCCACACTGTGGAGCTGGGCATACATCGTGAACTGCGTCTCGACAGTGTTCTCTCGGAGCCTTATGCGCCGGACGACATAGCGCGTATCGAACATTTTGCCGAGGAACTCGCCAATGAAAAAATCACCGGAGCCCTTTATGTGATGGGACAGCCTTACGCACCGGAGCATATCGCTACGACGGTGCGTGCCATGACAGTCGATCCCATAGCCTATAGCCTGCACAAGCTGCGTGGCGGCGATCTTAGGGCGTGGCGTGAAAAGGCCGGGCGCATCCTGGCTTCCGGCTTCACGGCCGACGACGATTTCATTTGCCGCACGGCAGGAATCTCGAAAACCGAACTTGACAGCGCGCGGCGCATTATGGCCGCGGTCGAGGGCTCGCGCGACATGTTGTCGCGCATGATGGTTATGGGCTCCATGATGAAAAGTGAGCCCGGTAAGGCCGCCAGCATAGCCGACAGGCCTGAGACCCACCGTCATAAAGGCATGATGTCGATGGCTGGAATGAGCCCCGACAAGGCGTTGGCGATGGCCCGTAAAATGGGTGCCGACGACGAGGCCATAAAGAAGATGGAAGCCGCCATGAAGCGCAAGCAGGGTGTGGTAAGGCCCTCCGGAGCCGGCGCGCACTCCCGCATGGGCGGCAGTGCAAAAGAGTTCTCGCGTGAGGAGCTCGAATTTGCCACCGCTGTGACGGAAGTGGAGCGTGCGCTGCGCAATGTGGAGGCCTACAGCACCGCCCTTGCCGGTAGCCCCGAAGCTGAACTGGCATCCATTGTCAACGCACTGGCCGGGGGCTATGTGTCGCCCACCTCGGGAGGCGATCCGGTGCTGAACCCCGAAATATTGCCCACGGGCCGGAACATGTATGCCGTCAACGCCGAGGAAACCCCGTCGGCAGTGGCCTGGGAGAAGGGCAAGGCTTTGGCCGAGAATACCATAGCCATGTACCGCGCGCCCACGGCGACTCTATCCCGCGCAAGGTGAGCTACACGCTGTGGAGCAGCGAGTTCATCGAGACCGACGGCGCTACTATCGCCCAGGTGCTCTATATGCTCGGCGTCGAGCCGGTGCGCGATCCCTTCGGCCGCGTCACCGACCTGCGCCTCATTCCGGAGGCAGAGCTGGGACGCCCCCGCATCGATGTGGTGGTGCAGACCTCCGGCCAGTTGCGCGATCTCGCCGCCTCGCGCCTGTTTCTTATCAGCCGTGCCGTGCAGATGGCTGCCGAAGCCCGCGACAGCGAGCACCCCAACTATGTGGCCGAGGGTGTGGTAGAGTCCGAGCGCCATCTCGTGGAGCGTGGCGTCACTCCCAAGGAAGCCCGCGAGCTGTCCACAGCCCGTGTGTTCGGCGGCGTCAACGGCAACTACGGCAGCGGCATACAGGGCATGGTCGAGGCCGGCGACCGCTGGACCGACCGCGCCGAGATTGCCGATACGTATATCAACAACATGGGCGCGCTCTATGGCAGCGAGGCAGATTGGGAGAAGATGGCGACTATGCCTTCGAGGCCGCGCTGACACGCACCGATGTCGTGGTGCAGCCGCGCCAGAGCAACACATGGGGCGCGCTCAGCCTCGACCACGTCTATGAGTTCATGGGCGGTATGAATCTGGCCGTCAGCCAGGTCACGGGCAAGGAGCCCGACGCCTATCTCAGCGACTACCGCAACCGCAACAACGCGCGCATGCAGGAAATAAAGGAGGCCATAGGCGTAGAGAGCCGCACAACCATCCTCAACCCCGCCTACATACAAGAAAAAATGAAAGGTGGAGCGGGCGACGCCTCGGGCTTTGCCGATGTCGTGCGCAACACCTACGGCTGGAACGTGATGAAGCCCGATGCTATCGACAATGAGCTGTGGAACGACATATACGATACCTACGTGGCCGATAAGAACGGTCTCGGGGTCAAGAACTATTTCAAGGATGTGAATCCCGCGGCCATCGAGGAGATCACGGCTGTTATGCTTGAGACCGCGCGAAAGGGCATGTGGCAGGCAACCGACCAACAGCTTGCCTCCCTTGCCGAACTGCACACGGAGATTGTGCGTGAGTACAAGCCTTCGTGCTCGGGCTTCGTGTGCGACAATGCCATGCTGCGTGATTTCATAGCGTCTAAGGTGGATAAAACCACTGCTGCCGACTACGAGCGCGCCGTGGGCGAGATACGCGCCGAGGCTATCGGTGCCGACGATGCCGGTATGGTGATGCAGAAGGAGGAGATGAATGCCGCCGACAGCATCGTGAGCCGTATCAACGGTGTGATAGTGGCGGTTGTGGTGGCCGTGGTGCTCGCCGTATTCATCGTGGTGGTGCGCCGTCGTCGCGCCAAAACTATTTCTGAGTAAGCAAAATGGAATTATTGGTTGGTATAATAATGCTGCTTGTGGTGCTTGGCTTCGTTCTGAAGCTGAGCTTCCACGGGTGGCCCGGCATCCTGGCCACAGCCATGGTGGCGGCTGCCGCTACGGCAATGCTTTCCGATGTGGCTGCCGGTCAGAGCCGTACGCAGATAGCCGCATGGCTCGAACAGCCCTCCCTGATGCTCGACACATCGGTGGTGCTCACCATTGATGTTCTGGCACAGATAGCATTCTGTGTTCTCTGCTCGGTGCGTATGGCCGGGGGAAGCATGACGCGCGGGCGCCGTGTGCTCCTCGCAGTGTTGCTGTGGTTTCCGGGGCTGCTCGTTTTCCCGGTATTGTTTTCGGCTCTTGTCGAGCTGATATTTTCGTGTCCCGGAGCCGATTTCGGCATGCTTGGTCTATGCGCTGCGGCAGCAGTGGCTGTGGGGACGCCTTTGATGTCGTGGGGCATGCGCGTGGCGTTGCCCGAACCCGACATGCGTCTCGAGCTCCTCTTTCTGCTCAATGTGCTCATCGCCGCTCTCGGAGTGGTGGCCACCGTCAACGGCCGCACGGCCGTGCGCGGCACATCGTCGGTGGAGTGGGGCGCGCTCGCGACCGTGGTGGCGCTCATTGCCGTAGGCGCCACAGCAGGTATGGTTTTGTATGAACGGAAAATCAGGAACGGATTTTAAATGATAGTCCGTAACAGATTATTAATAACAGGTCTCTAAACAATGACTGAAAAAATATGAATGTGATTTCAAACATCCTGTATTGGATATCCACCGGCTTGCTTGTGCCGGTGATTGTGTTGCTTATTTTCTTTTTTGTGCGTGCCATTCTGCTGATAGGCTCATTCTTCGGGCAGTATATGCAGGAAAAGAAAGCGGCCGCGGCCATGCGTGCGGGCATCGCCGATCTCACGCCCGGCGGTCTGGATGCCTTTGCAGCATCGCTTCCGGCCCGTCCGGCCACCCTTGCGCAGGCCTACGCTAAGAAAATCATAGCCGAAGGTGCCGATGAGGCACGTGTGGAGCTTGCCCTCAATGATTACGAACTTGCTGCCGACAAGGCTCTCTCCACCTCCAAGGTGCTCACCAAGATGGGCCCGATCCTCGGTCTTATGGGCACGCTGATACCTATGGGTCCCGCTCTTGTGGGCCTCGCCGCAGGCGATATCGCCTCAATGGCCTACAACATGCAGGTGGCTTTTGCCACCACAGTGGTGGGACTGGTGGTGAGCGCCATTGGCTTCCTCACGCAGCAGGTGCGCGAGCGCTGGCTCTCTTCCAATCTTGCCATGCTTGAATACCTGGCGCAGGTGGTGCGTCAATCACACACTGTTAAGCCATGAGACGTCGCCGTATCATCCGCCGCGCCGCCGAAGACAGCGATCCCATGAGCGTGGTCAGCAATCTTTTCGATGTGGCTATGGTCTTTGCCGTTGCCCTCATGGTGGCGCTCGTGAGCCGCTACAACATGACGGAGATGTTTTCGCAGGAAGATTTTACCATGGTGAAAAATCCGGGTCAGGACAATATGGAGATCATCACCAAAGAAGGTAATAAAATCAACCGCTACACACCTTCCGACAACAATTCCGCGTCAGGCAACAAAGGGCGCCGCGTGGGCACAGCCTATGAGCTCGAGAACGGCGATATCATCTATGTGCCGGAATGACATCCTTTTAGGGTAGCGAAAGTATTCTTAAAAAAGCACGACGCCGGGCATTCACATGCGCGGCGTCGCTTTCAATAAACAATATAAACAATATGCTTCGCCCTTTCGGGCAAAGTTTTACTTAACGAGTTCCTTCACTACCTTGGCACCGCGGCGCACAATGTAGATCTGGCCGGCTTCGGGCTGAGCCACACGCACGCCCTGGAGGTTGAAGTACTCGGCGGCTTCGTTGCCATCCACAGTCACATCCTCGATGCCGGTGGTGTTGGTGGTCTCAAACTGTATATCGTTGATGGTGTGCTCTTCCACTACATTGCCATTATGCTCCACGCGGAGGGTAGCGGTGTAGGGCGTCAGTCCCTCGAGACCCTGGGCGCCTACCTTGCCGACGAATGTGTGGGTGGACGGAACATCATTTTCGCTCAGCTCGCGGCGGGGAGCCGATGCGGGGTTCATCAGAGAGTGCTCACCGGGGAAGTCTTCGCCGTTGACGGTCAGCACCACCGTGTATTCCGAACCGCTCTCATCGCCATAGTGATTGTCCACATGGAGCATGTAGTTGAAGTAGGCAGTGTTTTTGAACACACGGTCGACCTCGCAGCGCAGACCCTTGATGGTTGCGGGACGCAGAGCATATTTGACGGTGATGGTAGTGAATGTGGGATTGGAGCTACCGCGTTGGAGCGAAATTTCCGAAAGCTGCTGATTCTCAAATGTCCATTTGTTATTGGCGAGACTTCCGGCACCATTCAATACAGAAGCATTGCTTGATGTAGAGCCAACACCGAAATCAACTTCTTCGATATAATATTCTTTAGGTACAGCGATTGTCATCTTACCAACTCCTGCGTTATTTTGATTGGCGTGCAGACGCAAGCCGGTAACAATTTCAGAACCCATAGTTACGTTGCCTACAAGACGATATGAACCATTAAGTGTGAGGGTGACGATATCGTGAGTAGAAATTATTTTTTCGCCGCTTTCAAAGTCAGCTGCTGATGATCCCGATTTTACATCCATTCCATATGCAGGAGCACTTGTGAAATCATACATTGCCGGACGCTCTATAACGGTTATGGTGATTTCATTTTCAGCAGTAAGGTCGTCGCCTTCTTCTATTGTAAGTGTGGATTTAGCCTTGAGAGTGATTGTGCTGCCAATCTGCGCATCTTCTGGAACTGTGTATTCTGTACCTTCAACAAGCTCGTTGTTGGCATAGAGTTCTACCGACGTTGCACCTTTCTTATCAACAGAGATAGTAGAGCCGGGATATACATTGGCACCATCGGCTACGCTGAATACGGGTTCGGGGCATTCGGTGGGGACCGGAGTTTCGCCGCCTTCTTCAGAATAGTAAACAGTTATTTTGTTAACATAAACAAAGCCCTGATTAGAATTCGAGCCACCGCCCTCTAAGGTGATTTCAGTTAATGTGCTTGTAAAATCGGTCAATACAATAGTATCATAGGAGTTATTAGTAGCAGTTGAAGAAAGGGATTTGCTGATGTTATTAACCTTAAATGTTAGTTTGTTGGCATTCTTATTAGCAGAAGCTTCTACCTCGATTTTCGAGGGAAGGACTTGAGCGTTTTCTGCAATAGAGAATGTGATGTTTCCCGTGTTTTTGTTTTGGCCTATTTTGAGACCATATAAACCAGGAGAAACCTTGGATACGCTTTTGATTCCTGCAAAATTGGCGGCGCCGTCACTACAAACATTATCCATGTCAGAATTTGTTTTCCATTCCGCTTGGTTGTTGTTTGCTCCTGTCTTGAATGTGACGCTCCAGGATTTTTCTTCCGCACTTGCCACAAAGCCGAGGCTGAGTAGCACGAGGAGTGTGAGTAAAAATTTTTTCATAAGAAATTGATATTATTGGTTTGGGATTGGTGTCAGATTATGGATAGGATAAAATTGATAAATATTTCCCAGAGTTCAAGAGCCCCGTACTCATCCACGAATTCCTTTCGCTTTCTGGCTTTGGCCACATAGATCCGGAATGCAAAAATTATAAAGGCTTTGATACCGTCGCCCCACGGTGCTGCAGTATAGAAGCGCATGCATTGCAAGAAGCTAAGGCCACTGCTGCGTTCGATAGTTTTTACCATTTGTTGTACGCAAGCCACCTTGGCGTAGGCATCCTGCCGTGAAACGCCATTCTCTATGAGATGCTCGAGAAATGCGTCGAGGATATCCTCCATGCGAGGGCTCATGTCGAACCGATCGATATCTTGCCAGACCGACATTAGAGCAGTGAGGTTGGTAATCTCCGGTTTAGTGTTCATAATGGTGTCTGGAAATATAGGGCCGCGCCGACGGTTTGAAACAGCCGGCGGCCGACATAAAAAGCTTGTGCCCCGATGATGCTGATAGCATCGTCGAGGCACAATATTGTTGTGCGGTTGCGCTATTGTAGCGTAACTTGTTGGGCGCTAACTGATTATAGAATGGGGGGGGGTAAGAGTGGGCGCAGCCGCCGCCACTGCGCAAGCAGAATGGCGATAAGGATTATGTGGCTGCTGGTTCATGCTGCAAAGTTACACCTTTTATTTTATACGTGCAATACTCTGCAAGTTAAATTTTAAATCAGTGAATAGTGTGGTGGGGCGCGTGGTTTTTTTGTAATTTTGCAGTGTCGTAAATCTCATTATATATAATAATGGAAATTTCTAAGGTAAAGGGACATGGCGCCATGCTGGGCGCCGAGATAATGTGGGGTGTGGGAGCTCCGTTGGGCAAGGTGATTCTTGCCGGGAGCGTGACACCGTTGTTGCTCACCGATTGCCGCATAATAGGCACGGCCGCGCTGTTCTGGATTTTTTCGTTTTTCGTGAAATCGGAGCCGGTGTCGCCCAAGGATCTGCTGAGCATATTTTTCGCATCGTGTCTGGGCATACTGTTCAATCAGGGTATGTTTTTGTTTGGCCTCAGCCACACATCCCCCATCAATGCGTCTATTATCACTACCTGCCTCCCTATCGTGACTATGGTGATGGCTGCCATATTTCTGCGCGAGCCGGTGACTAAGCTCAAGGTGGGAGGGGTGTTTCTCGGCGCCATAGGCGCGCTCATCCTCATTGTGAGCGGCACTGCTGCCGGTGGCGCGGGCTCCATGCTCGGCGATGTGATGGTGGTGGTGGCTCAGCTTAGTTTCAGCTGCTATCTGGTGTTTTTCAAGCGCCTGACGGCGAAGTATAGCCCCGTGACGCTGATGAAGTGGATGTTTACCTACGCTTCCATCTGCATAGTGCCTTTCAGCTACGGCGAATGGATGGCCACCGACTGGACATCGGTGCCTGCCGCGGAATGGTGGATGGTGGCCGCGTTTGTGCTCGGCCCCACGTTCATCAGCTATCTGCTGCTGCCGGTGGGACAGAAGAATCTGCGGCCCACCGTCACATCGATGTACAATTACGTGCAGCCCATTGTGGCGTCGGCAGTGGCCGTATGGGCCGGCATGGACAGCTTCACCGCCGGAAAGGCTGTGGCGATAGTGCTGGTGTTTGCCGGCGTGTTTTTTGTGAGTAAGAGCAAGAGCCGCGTTGATATGCAGCGCGAGGCCCGTGCGCAAAAACACCGCCGCCTATGAATGCCAGGGCCGTGAAAGGTTATGTGATGGCTGCCGTGGCTGCCGCCACGTATGGCACGAATCCGGCGTTTGCCGTGCCGCTTTACGGCGAGGGCATGAATCCGAATTCGGTGCTGCTTTTCCGCTATGTGCTGGGATTGCCACTGCTTGCAGCCATGGTGTATCTGCGCGGCCGCTCGCTGCGGTTGTCCCGTCGGGAAGTCGGCCCTGTGGCCACGTTGGGTGTGCTGATGGCGCTGTCCTCGCTGGCGCTGTTCGAGAGCTACAATTATATGAATTCGGGCGTGGCGTCCACTCTCCTGTTTGTGTATCCGGTGATGGTGGCTGTGCTCATGGCGTTTTTCTTTCACGAGCGTTTCCGCGCCACCACGGTGGTGTGTCTGGCGCTGATGGGAGCCGGCTTGCTGCTACTCATGCGCAACGATGGCGGCGCGCCGGTGGACGCGCTCGGGTGTGGCCTGGTGATGGCGTCGTCGCTCACGTATGCTTTGTATCTGGTTATGATAAACGTATCGGCAACGGTGCGGGCCATCCCCACGCTTAAGCTCCTTTTCTACGTGCTGCTGTCGGGCAGCGGAGTGTTCTTGTTTGTGCTGGCATCCGGCACGGAGCTGACATTGCCCGCAAGCTCGGGAGGGTGGCTGAATCTGGCGGCATTGGCGTTTTTTCCTACGGTAGTGTCGCTGCTGTGCACTACGGTGGCAATCCAGTGCATCGGATCCACCCCCACTGCTATTTTCGGCGCGTTTGAGCCGGTGACGGCAGTGGTGCTCAGTGTGGTGGTGCTGGGCCAGACACTCACCGGCCGCGAACTTATAGGCGGCGCGCTCATAGTGGCGGCGGCCACGCTTGTCATAGTGGGCGACCCGGTGGGAAGTGTGCTGCTGCGGGTGCGTAAGATGTTCCCGTCGAAGCGCAAGTAAATATGATTATCCGCAAAAGTACCCAAGGTTTTATTCTCAATGTAGGGACGTGCCTTTGGCACGTAAAATTGGCATGCAGGCATATTATACATCGCAAAGCGATGTCCCTACATTGCGGGCGGTAACCTTATGAATGCAAAGCGGAGCAAAGGGCTGCTACAGCAGCATGGCCTTTGCTCCGCTTTGCGTAGATGTGTTTCCGTATCTTCCGCTCAATCCATATCGTAGCGCCGGTATATCTCCGATGCAAGGGCGTGGGCCCGCGAGCGCATCGACGGATCGAGCGCCGCGTGGGGGCCGAGGTCGGGGATGAGCACGCGTGTGCCCGGGCGTATGCGGTTGGGGTGCTTTAGAATGTCGGAATTGGCTTCGTATATAAATACCCAGAAATCTTTTCGTCCGTAGTGGTCGCGGGCTATTGTGGTGAGAAATCGCGATGGGCTCACGGTGTCGTACACAGGCTCTTTGGCCACTTCCGTAGGCTGAGGTTCTGCGGCAATATCGGTTGCGGTGGTGTCGGCCGGGGCGGCTATTGTGTCTGTTTCGGCGGCCGCTGTGTCGAGCGGGGCAGATGCGGCTTCGGCCGGTGAAACCTCGGAGATGGCTACTGTAGTCACGACAGGTGCGGCGGCATGACGTGTCCCCAGACAATATCCTCCGGCAAATCCGGCCACCAAGGCTATGAGAGCTGCTACCCACGGCCATGTGGAACGGCGCGCTATATAGATTATTTCCGGTTCGGGATGTGGCTCAGGCGCTTCGTGATTTTCAACATGAGTGTGTTCGTTGTCCGTGGCCGGCGCCGGCTCAATGGTGGCCTCCGGTTCGGGCTCAGCGTCCATCTCCTCTGTTGCCGTGTCTATTTCAATCGGAGTTTCCTCTGTGATATCCTCCGCCATATCCTCTGCGGCCTCAGGCAGCTCCGGAGCGTCGGCGGAAGGCGCCGGCGCGGCCTCCGGAACGGTATGGGTGGGCGCAGGCTCATCATCGAAGATGCTGTCGGGCGTATCGTCGGGCAGAGTGATGGGCGTGAACAGGGAGAATGGGGCATTGACGGCTGCGGCAAGAGCTTCGTCGGGTGTGAATTCCACATTGCCGGGAATGCCGGCCGCACGACGGAACGTCCCGACGCCGCTTATCAGTACGGGCGCGTCGGAAGCTGCGAGCTCCGCACGTGCGCGGGCAAACAGCTCCACGATGAAGCGTGTGGCGGTGTCTGCATCCACGCCTGCCATGCGTGCTGTTGCAGCCGCAATCTCGGGGAGGGCTACTGTGCGCGGATTATTCATGCGAGAGGTGTTTTCGCAGCATGCTGCCTGGGGTGAAGTGCATGTTTATGGCCGGTGGGAAAAGCGTGCGCTGCCCTGTGGCGCTGTCGATAGCCACATGTTCGTCGGTCTTTTCGGCGGAGAAACTGCCGAAGCCCGGAATGGCCACGGTGTCGAGGGCGGCGCATCGGTCGCGCAACACCGCGGCGAAGGCCCCGGCGAGGTTTTCGGCCTGTGCGGGGTCGCAACCGGCGGCAATGGCGGCCTGCACGGAAATATCGTTGTTATCCATCGGCGGCGTCAGATGATGAGCATGGCGTCGCCGTAGGCACCGAAACGGTAGTGCTCTTTCACTGCTTCCGAATAGGCGTGCATCACATGGTCGTAGCCTCCGAATGCGGCTACCATCATCAGCATGGTGGAGTAGGGCAGGTGGAAATTGCTCACAAGTGATGTGGCCACAGTGAAATCGTAGGGCGGGAAGATGAATTTGTTGGTCCAGCCATCGTAGGTCTGCAGATGTCCGCCCATGCTCACGGCGGTGGCCATGCCGCGCAGCACGCTTGTGCCTACGGCGCATACCTGCTTCTCGGCGTCTTTGGCAGCATTCACGGTGTCGACGAGCTCCGGCGAAACAATCAGCTGCTCGGAGTCCATACGGTGCTTAGTGAGGTCTTCCACGTCGATTTCGCGGAAATTGCCAAGTCCGCTGTGCTCTGTGAGGAAAGACTGCTTCACGCCCTTGATCTCAAGGCGTTTCAGGAGCTCGCGGGAGAAATGGGTGCCTGCGGCAGGGGCTACCACGGCGCCTTCGTTGCGCGCGAAGATACACTGATAGCGCTCGGCATCGTCCTCGTTGGGTTCGCGTTTGATGTATTCCGGCAGCGGGGTGTGGCCAAGAGCGTAGAGGTCGCGCTTGAAAGCCTCTCTGGGGCCATCGTAGAGGAATCGGAGGGTGCGTCCGCGGGAGGTGGTGTTGTCGATGACTTCGGCCACCATCGACTCGTCTTCGCCGAAATAGAGCTTGTTGCCGATACGGATTTTGCGGGCGGGCTCCACGAGCACGTCCCAGAATTTGATATCGGCGTTGAGCTCGCGCAGCAGGAACACTTCGATGCGGGCGCCGGTCTTTTCCTTGTTGCCGTAGAGCAAGGCGGGGAAAACCTTGGTGTCGTTGAACACCATCACGTCGCCATCGTCGAAGTAGTTCAGGATGTCCTTGAACAGGCGGTGTTCGATCTCGCCGGTGCGCTTGTGGAGCACCATCATGCGCGACTCGTCGCGGTTTTGCGCGGGGTACTGGGCTATTAGTTCCTCGGGCAGGCGGTATTTGAATTGCGAAAGCTTCATATTGCAGTTCTTGTGTTTTTTTTCGGTTTTGAAATTTGATAGAGGGAGAGTAGGAGGGGAGATCAGGCTTTGCGGGCGCCCTCGTACCAATCGGGGTATTCCACAGGCACCGAGGAGATAATGTCGGCAGCCCGGTCTACGCTCACACAGTCGGCTATGCCTATATCACCCACACGGGTGCGGCGCAAAGCCGTAAGATGTGCTCCGGAGGCAAGTGCTGCTCCGATATCACGGGCGAGCGCCCGTATGTATGTGCCTTTGCTGCACACCACGCGCACAGTGATGCTCTCCGGGGCATATTCGAGCAGCTCTATCTCGTCGATGACGAGAGTGCGGGGCTTGAGCTCCACCTCCACGCCGGCGCGTGCACTTTTGTAGGCGCGTTTGCCGTCCACCTTGCAGGCCGAGAATGCCGGCGGCACCTGTTGTATTGTGCCGGTGAAGGAGCGTAGCACTTTCTCCACTTCCTCGCGGGTGATGTGGTCGGTGGGGTAGGTGGCATCTATTTCCGTCTCAAGGTCAAAGCTCGGTGTGGTGGCACCGAGAGCTATGGTGGCGATGTATTCCTTCACGCCGGCCTGCAACTCTTCTATGCGCTTGGTGGCGCGCCCGGTGCACACAATCATCACACCGGTGGCAAGCGGGTCGAGCGTGCCTGCGTGTCCCACTTTGAGCTTGCGCACTCCAAGACGCCGCGTGAGGGCGCCACGCACACGCTTGACGGCGTCAAACGATGTCCAGCCGAGGGGCTTGTCGATGCAGAGTATTTCGCCGCTGAGAAAATCCATGGCTTACAGTCCGGGATAGAGAAGACAGAGCAGACCGGCGGCCACACAATAGACAGCGAACCATACCAGCTTGCCTTTCTTTACTATGTTGAGCATCCACTTGCAGGCCATGCATCCCACGACGAACGATGCCACAAAGCCTATGGCCAGTGCCATAAATCCAACTTCTCCTCCGGAGGCGGCTGTGCCGTCGGCTGCTGCCGAAAGCATGTCCTTTATATCGAGCAATCCCTCTCCGAGAATGGGAATGATTACCATAAGGAACGAGAATCGGGCCACCTTCTCGCGGTTGTCGCCCAGCAGTATGCCGGTAGCGATTGTGGTACCGGAACGGGACAGGCCCGGCAGCACGGCAATAGCCTGGCCGATGCCTATGACGATGGCATCGGTCCAGCTGATGTCGCGTCCCTGCGGCGCGGCAGGGCTGTTGAGCGCTTGACGGGTGCGGGTAAAGTAGGCGAAACTCAGAAGTGCGGCAGTAACCAAGAGGCACACGCCCACAATGGTGAGGTTGCCTTCAAACAGCGACGATATCTGCTCTTTGAAGCATACGCCCACAATGCCCACAGGAATGCACGAGAGCAGAATCTTGCACACGTAGTAGAAGTTGTAGTCGCGCTTGAAAGTGAAGAACGATACGCACAACGGCCAGAATTCGCGCCAAAGGATCACGATGGTGCTGAGCACCGTGGCCACGTGCAGCATCACGCTGAATTCAAGTGAGGCATCGGGGTTTAGCTCCACTCCGAGCACCTGCTTGAAGATCTCGAGATGGCCGCTGCTGGATATGGGGAGATATTCCGAGAGGCCCTGGATGATACCGAGCCATAAAGCGTCTAACCAATCCATCACTTGTTCTTGTTACGTGGTTTTACTATGATTGCTATGGCCATAGCCACGAAGCCCAGGAATGCGACAGCCGGTCCGATAACGATACGGCGTGTGCTGAAGATATCGGGATTGAATTCTGTCTCGGTGGTGGCTCCGCCGAGCATCAGTATGAAGCCGATCACAATCATCGCTCCGGCCACAGCCATGGCGATGAAATTTGTGCGCATGAGCGGCTTTTCGCTGTCGCTCTCGCGTAGTATGGCATCGGTTTTTTTCTTTGATTCCATGAATTTTGTTGATAGGGTTTGGTCAGTTCATGTAGTAATCGTCAATGTCGGACCGCAGATAGCGGTTGGTGGCGAATGCAGAGGCCAGCAGGCAGATGGCGATTCCGGCCAGCACAAGCAGCGCGTAGATAGCCCCGGATGTGGCCCAGTCGAGTGTGCCTGCCAGCGCGGCGTCCGAGCGCATGGCGTAGGCCTGCGCGATAGCGAGTATGGCCGCCGCGGCGCATCCTGATATCAGGCCGGTCAATGCTCCGGCGGCGAGGAAGGGGCGGCGTATGAAGGCTCCTGTGGCACCAACGAGCCTCATTGTGTGGATAACGAAGCGGCGCGAGTACACGGCCAGACTGACAGTATTGTTTATCAGCACGAAAGATATCACGAGAAGAGCTGTGGCCACGGCGAGCATTATCCATGTGAGGCGTGCGATGTTTCTGTTGACGCTGTCAATTACGCCGGTGTCGGTGAGCACTTCGTCCACGCCACTTCTGGCGGCGACGCTGGCGCTTATGATGGCGATGCTGTCGCTGCATGCACGGTCGGGGCGCACCCGCACGTCGAATTCGGCACCGTATGGATTCTCGTCGACAAGCATCATGATGTCTTCCCCGATAAGTTCTGATTCCTGGGCCATTATGTCGTCGGCGCTCGCAAATACGTAGGCTTCTGCAAATGGAGCCTCTGCGAGGAATTTTTTCATCGCGTTGATGTCCGCGCCCTGCGCTCCTGTCTCCATCTTGATGGTGAAGCCCATGTTGCGGCGAACATTGTCGGTGGCTTTTCGGGCGGCGCATGTCATTATCGCGGCCACACCGAGCAGCACAAGCACAAGCGTCACGCTCACCACCGATGTGAGGCGCGAGCCGAGAACGCTTATATGAAAGGATCTTTTTTTAGCCATTATGCTGGAATTGGGCCTCGAGGAACCTAAAAACATGCAAAATTAATGTTTTTTTGGGCCTTTGTCAATAGTACGGACCATTTTTATGTGATAATACCGAAAATATCTAACTTTGCACTGCCGTAAAGCAGCATCGGGTCCAGAACTATCTGTGTGTGGGCCGCGTTATATATTTGTCACAACTTAAGAACCGCAAAATGAGCAGCATGTTCGATACATTGATGGAATTGCCTCTGTTCCGGGGTGTGGGCCATGAAACCATGAGGAAAATCGTGGGTATGGCCAAGTTTCATTTTCTGAAGTACCCCGAGGGCGCGGAAGTGATAAAAGCCCATTCCCCATGCACGCATATTACATTTATAATCAGCGGTTCCGTGCGTCAGACCACTTCCAACCGCAATGGCCGCATCTCTGTGTCGCAGACGCTGAGAGCGCCGGATGTGATCGCCCCCGATTTTCTGTTCGGACGTGCCACCAACTATCCTTGCCGCGTTGTTGCGCTCGAACCCACAGGAGTTCTGCAGATAAGCAAGGCCGACTATATCAAGATCCTTAATTCCGACCCTGTGTTTATGTTCAATTATCTGAACATAATCTCTATGAACGCCCAGAAGAGTGTCGTAGGCCTTATGTCGATGACCTCCGGCTCGCTTGAGGAGCGTATTGCGTTCTGGGTTATCGCCCTGTCGCAATCCTCCGGCGAGAATATCGCCATAGAATGCCCGTTGCGCAATCTTTGTGCCATATGGGGTGTGCAGCGCTCTGCTTTAGTGGAGGCTCTCAACCGCATGCGCGATCATGGAGTGGAGGCGTATGGCCCCGGCGGCGTGGTGTTCTCCTCCCGCAAAAAATTGCTTGATATGCTTCATGAGCACCCGGAGATGGGCGACGATCAGGTTCACAAACCCGAGGAAAATGCGTGAATTTGCGCACGTGTGCCCATATAATCACTTATATTTTGCATAAGTTGTTTTGTTGTTAGTTTATTGATTTGCAATGATATAAAATTTATACACCCTTGATTTTATTTATATTTGGTTTATATGCATGTCGGGAGATGACCGGCATGCATTAATTTTGCAGTGTAAATAATTGTTAGGTCTAAGATTCAGGTTCTGATCAGGTTATTTTGAAAAGATTGTAAAAAGGATTTTAAATGGTTTTAGGTATTTAGTGTTAGAGACACGAAATAGAAAAGCCGCTCCGGGAGGAGCGGCTTTTCGTGTTATATTTGGTAGCTGTGGCGCTATTTCTGCGTCAGATGGATCGACGCTCGAAAGCATCGATGAAACTGCCCGGAGTGGCGTTGTAGATGTTCACGCCCTCGCGGGCGGCGAATGCCGCTATCTCGTGGTAGCTGCGGAATGCCACTGTGAAACTGTTGAGTATGTCGTGCAGGTGGTATCCGCGGTATTCATTGGCAGAGCGTTTGAGTTCGCGTTTGTCGTCGTTGTAGAAATGAGGCTGTATGCTTTCTACCTCGTTCCGCTCGTTCACACCTATGGTGCGCAGCCAGGAGTGGTCGGCCCCCGTGAGGTAAATGGTGGAGAATCCGGCCTTGATGGCTATCATTATGGCTGCTATGAGCACGTTGCGGGGACGTGGCATGCCCATGCCGCGGCGGAAGGCGGCGTGGCATGGACGCTTGAAGCCTTCTATGCCCACGGCGTTGAAGGTTTCGATGCGCAGGCCCGGTGCCAGATCGCGTGCGCGCGATGCGAATGTCGCGGGCACGTAGAGTATGAGCGGCCATGTGGAATTGTTGAGGTTTTGCCACAGTTGCCGGACGTTGGGCTCGGAGGACTGGAAGAAGTGCGGGTCGGCAAGCACGTAGCGTCCGGGCTGGAGCATGGCAAACTCAGGGGCGTTGGCTGCGAAATTCACAGCCATGGTGGCCTGCCGGGACAATTGGGCGGCGTGCGAGGCTATAGTGTCGCGCAATGATGGTCCATTGGCGAGAATCACTATCGTGTCGCCCTCTTCCGCGGCATGATGGCTGATAGTGCACCGGCGGCTTTGCAGTGCAATTTTCACTGCACTTTTGGCTGTGGCCAAAAGAAGGGAAGCTGCCTGCGCCATTTTATCGCTTGTCTTCATGTTGTGAGATGATAGCATATGATGAGTGTGGCAGCCATGCCCAGACTGAATACAACCGCCCATATCCGGAATGCGCGTTCTTTTCGGAATGTCTGCAAGGAATAGGCGGCGCACGGAATGAGCAGCGCAACCAATGGAATGCCGTAGCGGGAAACGGTGCCCCCGAACTGCAGGGCTGAAGCGCAGTAGAAAAATATTCCTGTGGCTGTCAGGCGCAACAGAAGTTGCGGCGCCCGGTGTTTAAACAGACGTGCGAGAAAATAGAAGACCAGGCCTCCCACAGCATAACGCCCGAAAGAAAAATGCGCTAAAGCCATGAACGGTCCGAACAGAAGATATTTGTCGTATGTCCATGGAAATGGTATGAGAAACTGTATGGCCGTGGTCACAGGCAGAAGCAACAGTTTTGATACGGTCGAGAATGAATAATAGTCGTTGAATAGGCGGAAATACAGGCTGTGCTGGATACCCCGGCCGCTTTCATCGCCGAGGGAGCGTCCGGAAAGATCTATAAAATTGGATATAGAGGCGACGGTGCCCGAATATTGGAATACTATCCATACTATCATGATTACGGCCAGCGCTCCGCAGCCGTAAATGCGGCTGTGGCGTTGCGACCAACCGTTCATCGCCACTATCACAGCGGCGAGCACGAGCAAGTAGTTGGGTCGGCAGTATGCCGTGATTACGGTGGCTGCAATGAGTGCCAAAACGTTGATGGCCGAGGGGCGGCGTCGTGCCGAAACGGCAGCATAGGCACAGAGGGCTACGGACGCGGCCAATGGGCAGTCTTTGATAAGCACTGCTGCCGACGCTATGAAGTAGCAGCACGCACATGCCAGAAGCATGGCGGTATCGGCATAACGTTTTGGCGCCGTGGGGCAGCAGGCTGCCGCCGTATATCCGGTGAGTGCTATTGTGGCAAGCGCGCACAGCATGTTGAACATCAGAGGTACGCAGATGTCGGTGCCTATGATTCCAAGCAACACACCTGTGAGGTGGCCATATCCTACAGCCGGCCAATGGCACCGCATGGCATCGTCGCGCCCGAGATCGGCCAGCGCATTGTTCCATGCGCTCCACGCATCCAGATTCATGAGCACAGGACTGTCGGGAAGGCCGTGTCCCCATACACATATATAATAGTGGCAGTTGACTATGATGCCGGCCGTCATCGCCAGGGATGCGGCCCACAATGTCCAGGAGCCGGTGCGTGTGGCAAATCCTGTGCGCGAATACGGTATAGCTACTATAAGGTAGGCCAGAAGCCATCCGGCGCATGTCAGCAGCGGAGTTGCTCCGGGTAGCCACAGCGTGGCAAGCCCGATGGCGCAGAAACCGATGGGAATGCCGATGCGTATGGCCGGGATGCGCATCGTCTCTGCTGTTGTGTGATGAAATGATTCGTTTGAGGGTTCCATTGCTTCTGTCTGCAAAATTACTTCAAAAAAGCCTGTCATGCAAATTTAACACGCCTTAACGCCTTAAAAGCGGCTTATCCGTTAATTTTCGCTAATTTTGTAATGAAATCACGAAGTCATCACATGACCGCAACCGGCCCCATACGCATCAATCTTAAGCAACTGCTCCGCGACCGTCTCGGCCGCTGGAGTTTTATTGTGCCCGGCTTTTTGCGGCGCAGGCTTGAGCGCCTGGTGTGCCAGGAACGCCTCAACGAATTGCTTGAGCATAATTACCCGTCGCGCGGAGCCGATTTTTGCCGGGGCGTGCTGCGGGATCTCGATGTGAGTGTTAGTGCGGTTGGTGTGGACAACCTGCCACCGCCATCGCACAGGCGAGTGCTGCTTGTGTGCAACCATCCTTTGGGTGGACTGGACGGTATGGCCCTGATAGCCTGGTTCTCGGATTATTTCGGGACAGAACTGAAAGTGGTGGTCAACGATCTGCTGATGGCAGTGGAGCCGCTTGCCCCCTGTTTTGTTCCCGTCAACAAGCATGGGGCGCAGAGCCGTGACACGGCGGGATCTATGGATGCAGCCATGGGATCGGATGCTCCGGTGCTGATGTTTCCGGCCGGGCTGGTGTCGCGCCGCGGTGACGATGGCCGTGTGGCCGATCTAAAGTGGAACAAAATGTTTCTGCGCAAGGCTGTGGAATATGGCCGTGATGTGGTGCCGCTGCATTTCGACGGCCATAACAGTGCGTCGTTTTATGATGCCGCGCGCCGGCGCGAGCGTCTTGGCCTGCGTTTCAATTTCGAGATGATGCTTCTGCCTCGCGAGGTGTTTGCAAGCAGCGGGAGCCATTTCACCATCACATGCGGGCATTTGATACCATGGCAGGCGCTCGGACGCCCGACAGAGGCCGAGGCGGCCCGCATTAAAGACATCGTGTACAATCTTCCCTAGCAAGTCCAAGGATAAGAATATGGAAAGAATAATTTCGCCCGTAGAAACTTCATTGATAGAGCGGGAACTCACTCCCGAGCGTTTTTTGCGGCACACCAATAAAGGCGGCAACCTGCTGTATGTGGTCGACGCGCACTGTGCGCCGAACACCATGCGGGAGATAGGCCGCCTGCGCGAAATCGCTTTCCGCACCGCCGGGGGCGGTACGGGCTTAAGCTGCGACATAGACAGTTTCGACACCATGGATCCGCCTTGCCGCCAGCTCATAGTGTGGGATCCGGAAAGCCGCCAGATTCTCGGTGGTTACAGGTATATATGTGGCGCCGACATAAGGATGGATGCCGATGGGCGCCCACGAATAGCCACGAGCCACATGTTCAACTTCTCTTCCGAGTTTATTGAACATTATCTTCCCCATACCCTCGAACTCGGCCGCAGCTTCGTGCGTCTGGAGTACCAGAGCACCCGCGCCGGAGTGAAGGCCATATATGTGCTCGACAATCTTTGGGACGGCCTTGGCTCGCTGACGGTGATTCATCCCGAGATAAGGTATCTTTTCGGGAAAATGACCATGTATCCTAGCTATACCGCCGAGTGCCGGGATATGATATTGTATTTCCTGCATAAGCATTTTCCTGACAACGACCATCTTGTCACGCCCATACATCCGTTGCCCGTAGACTACGACGAGGAAGCGATGGAGCGGCTGTTCACCGGCGACTGTTTCAAGGCCGACTATAAGATACTCAATTCGTATGTGCGAGCCCACGGCTACAATATCCCTCCGCTGGTGAATGCCTATATGAGCCTGTCGCCCACGATGCGCATGTTTGGCACGGCCATCAACGATGAGTTTGGAGATGTGGAGGAGACAGGCATATTCCTGGTGATAGACGAGATTCTGGAAGAGAAGAAGGCACGGCACATAGCAACCTATCAAGATCAGAAAAGCTTATGATCCCACGGATAATACATTATTGCTGGCTCAGCGACGACCCCGTGCCGCCGCGTTTGCAGGCCTACATGGACACATGGCGCCGCATTCTGCCCGGATATGAGATACGGCTGTGGAATTTCGACCGTTTCCCGCGTGGAAAATCAGCGTGGGTGGATGAAGCTTTCGACCATCGCAAGTATGCGTTTGCCGCCGATTATATCCGTGCCTATGCTCTGTACCATCATGGGGGCATATATCTCGATTCTGATGTGGAGGTGCTGAAATCGTTCGACGATCTGCTGTCGCTGCCCTATTTCATGTGCCGCGAAACCGGCTCGCGTTGTGTGGAGGCTGCCGTTATGGGAGCCGAGGCAGGCCATCCGCTTTACAAAGCACTGCTCGAACGCTACGACAAGCGGCATTTCATCAGGCCCGACGGATCCATGGATATCACCCCCATGCCGGATGTGATAGGGGAAACGGCTGCGTCCTTGGGGCGCTCGCTCGCGGATGTGGAGACCCCGGCGGAAGTGTCAGCCGATCCCGCCGTGCTGTTCATGTTGCCAAGCGACTTTTTCAGCCCCATCAACATTGAAAACCTGGAACTGCGGTCCACATCGCGCACATATTGCATCCACCGCTTTGCCGGCAGCTGGAAGTCGCCATGGCACCGCTTCAAGAAAAACCTGCAGTCTCTGATAGGCCCGCGTGCGGCTCAGGCCATCATAAACATAAAGCGCCATCTACACCTTGATTTCATATAAATTGTTGTAACTGATTTGTTCCATGACAGAGGAAAGAAAAAAAATACTTGTTATAGCCCCCCATGCCGATGATGAGGTGCTGGGATGCGGCGGCTATCTTATTCATGAAAAGGCCCGCGGAGCGGAAATATTTCTTGTGATAGGCACAATAGGCGGTACAGACAAGCGCCAGGACTATGACACGCGCATGGCCGAGTTTGCTTCGGTGTGCGAGGCGCTCGGTGCCCGAAGTGAGGTTTTGTACAAGAATATGGATGCCATGATGGATACTCTTCCGGCTTTCGATATAACGACGAAACTGGACCATATAGTCGATGATTTCCGCCCCGACGAGATATTCATAAACTACCGCAGCCTGCATCAGGACCACATTAAGCTATATGAGTGCGCCCTGGCATCCGTGCGATTGCGCGAAGGATACTCGCCGCGTCTGGTGGCCCTTTATGAATACCCGTTTGCCACCACACAGGTCGGTCCTATCGGTGGCGGCTACATGTATCACGACATTTCCGATTGCATAGAAGGGAAAGTAGAGTTGTTTGAAAAATATGTCACACAGATACGGCAGAGCCCGTCGCCGCTCAACCGCGAGGGAGTGCTGGCGCTCGCACGCATACGCGGAGTGGAATGTGGCGTGGACTATGCTGAAAAGTTTTATGTTCAAAAAATGATGTTATGAACTATATAGTTTTTGAAGCCGGCAGCCGTGCGGGGTTTTCGGCAGAGATGTTCTACCGTGCATGGCGTAGGCATCATCCCGACAGCGATGTGCGCCTTATAATGGCCGACAGCGATACAACCTTCGCCCGTATCCCGGCTCCCGACGGGGTGGTGCGTGAGAACGACAAGGTGGCCGCCGCCCGGCTCGGCACACCGGGCTACAAGGCATTCCCCGGCGATGAACTCACGCGCCAGCGCGACCTTCATGTGCAGGGTGCCGTAGCATCCGACCCGATGGCATGTGTGGAACCGTGGTTTTATGAAAAAGCAACCGTAAACCGCACTCTTGAGCGACTGACTGGAAATGCAGCCGGAATACGCATTCCGCGCACATTCGAGTTTGAATCCGTGTGTGTGAAACCCAACTCTCTGTCGGCCGGATCTCGCAACGTGGAGTTCAAGGAAGGCATGTGCGTGTCGGAACTCATTGATATCGAGCGGGAATATGTGGTCGACGTGCTGGAGACGGGTGGCAATTACCGTATTTTTGCCCGCGAGACCAAGCTGCGCTGCGGCTACGACAAACTTGTGCGCCTGCTCCCATCCGACCACAGCCTTGTTGCTGCGGTGCGCAGTTTTGTGACAGCTGTCAACGCTGGCAGCGATGCCTCGCTTTTCCGTGGCGTATTTCATCTTCAGATAGCCGAGACACCTTCCGGCGAATACTATTTCATAGAAGCTTCCAAACGCATCTCCGGCAGTGCCATAGTCAATGTGTTCCGTGGTTTCAACCCATTCGATGTGCTTGAGAGCACGGAGCCGGTGGCTTGCTGCAATCCTTTTGCCGAGGATGAATGGTACCGTTTCGAGGACTTTGTGGCCGAACTGGCAAAAGTGCTTTAAACGGTACCGGCTCGTAAGTCAGTTTCTGTCGGCCGCGACATTGTTCAGCAATTCGTCGTAGGCCGACAGCATTTTTTCAAGCCCGAAATATTGTTCGTAGCGTTTTCTGGCGCCGGCGGCGAGGCGTCGGTACTCATCGCTGTCGGGCGTCGGCAGTGTGCCTACAGTGCGTATGAGGGCATCATCGGAGCTGCACACATATCCTGTGACGCCGTGAATGTTGATGTCGCCGACCGATGGCAGTGCATTGGTGATCATGGGTTTGCCAAACATGCAGGCTTCTATGAGGCTGAGTGGCAGACCCTCGCGCTCGGAGCATAGCAGCACATAGTCGAACGAGTCTATTTCTTCCGCCGGCTTTATGTGGCCTATGTAGTGCGTGTCGGGAAGGCCGGCGACGGTATTCCTCAGTTCCTCCTCGAGTTCGCCGCGGCCGGCGAAGTGGAGCGATGTGTGTTCCGGCATTTTCCCGGTGAGGGTGCGGGCAATCTCTATCTGCCGCTTTACTGCGCAAATGCGTCCGATGTGCAGGATGCGTATGTCGTGCGCGTCGCGTGGCGCACGGGAGCCGGCATCACGCATGCCGTTTGGGATGAATGTGATGCGTTCGGGAGCAATGTGGAAATATGATATAAGATTGTCGCGCACGCCCGATGATATTGCCACGATATGCCGTGGCAGCAGTGTGGCGAAGCGCAGATTGTCGAACACATTGTGCGCCACGTGTACGATTTTGGCATGGTTGCGGCACAGCATGCGGTAAATCATGAGGCGCGTTGTCGACTTGCGGTCGTGCGAGAGGAAAATGGCGCCGGGATGTTCTGCGGCTATGGTGCGGAAACTATGCAGCGAAAGCGGACGGAAGTCGGCCTTTCCGGCATACTCCGTGGTGATGTTGCCGGCGGAAGTGGTGGTGAGCATCATGGGCTGTTTTCCGCGGGCATAATGCTGTGCCAGCATGAGGGCAATATCTTGTGCGCCTCCGGTATTTGCGAAATTGTTGTAAACCGAAATCACTTCCATCTCACACCATTTTTTTTACGCAGTAAAGAGCATGCAGATACCAGCCGTAGAACTCTATATAGTCGTTGCGGTTGCGTCCGTATATAAAAATCTCCGGAGAGAGGCGTCCCGAATCGGGGCGATATATCTTGTCGTACATGTAGTTGACGAGTTTTTCCACCCGTTCCGGGTCCGGAGCATACCGGGAGAAAAATGTCAATGCTTCCGAGATGTCGCGGCCGTCGATTTTCTGTAGCAGCCATGTGTTTTTCGGATTGAAACGACGGTCGTAGCGCTGAGGAACGAGGTATTTGCCGGATTCGCGGAACTGCGTCTTGTAGAATGCCATGCCTCGGGCTATGCTTTGTGTCATGTCAATGCCGGATAATGGCTGCGAGTCCATGAGCGCTTTCAGAATGTAGCATTGGTGGAAGCCGTCGATTGCCTTTTTCAGCGGTGGCCCGTAGTAGAACCAGCTGCCATCGCTGTTCTGGTTGCGCATGATGTAGGTGAGGCCACGCTCGCCGAGGCTCACGTAGTCCGGCCGCTCATAGCGCGTTCCGCTCTTTATCAGGAAAGCGCTGATGAAAGCGCTGGCATTGTAGATTATATCCTTGAGATGATGTCCGTAGTAGAAGTATATGCCATCTTCGTCATGGTCGCGGTAGCCGAGCTCGTTGACGAGATAATCGCATATGGACAGCACTGTTTTGCGTCGTGTGTCGTCATCAATGATGTCGCTGTCGAGCAGGAATTCCCCGAAAAACACAGTATTGAGCGGGGATGGATCGTCGCCGTTGTCCTCGTATAGATTCACAGCCACGCGTATGCCCTGGCGCAGCGAGAACGCTTTTGTAGCCGGCGACTGCAGATGGTCGAACACGCGTTGTGCAAGCATGGCGGCGACGTGGCGGTCGCCTTTCAGGCTGAAAGCTTTGAGCATCGCCACAGTGGCATGCGGTGTGAGGGGAGCCGCGGCCATGTCTTTTTTGCTGCGCGGGTTGAAAGGCAGAAGCCGGAATGCCGTGCGCAGCATGAGGTTGATCTTGCGATTGCGCGTGAACAGACGTTCGGGCACATAATTGCACTCGACGTACCTGTAGTCGTGCTCCTTCAGCCATTGCTCGGCCGAAGCTATCATGCGGTCTACTTTATTTTGCGTGGTGAGGTCCATTTTGCTTTGCATGATGACGGATCAGTTGCCAAGAGTTTACGGTGTTGTGCCATGCCACATATGCCGCCGGAGCCACAGAGGCCAACGGATTGAGGTAGGCGAGCGCCAGCCAGATGGCGAGTACGGTGTTTTTCTGGCCGAGACTTTGGCCTCCGGCCACTTTGTCGGCGAAGCGGGCTCCCACTTTGCGCCCGAGGGCGAATTGTGCGAAGCACACTAATCCCGCACCGATAGCCAGCGCTATAATTTCCGGAAGATGAGCCGGGTCGAAATTACGGATGATGAAACTCACAGAACTGCCCACTACAATGAACAGCGCCACAGCCCACATATAGAACGAGAGAGACTGGTTGGTGGCGAGGAAGTCGTGAAAGCGGCGGAACGTGTAGCGCAGCACAAATGCTGTGACAATAGGCATGATGAGCAGCGGCAGCACGCCGGAGCATATGCGGTAGAAGGAGGCCGCGAAGGACATGTGCGTATCGCCTATGGCGGCGAGTATTACGGGGCCGGTAACAGCCACGAAGAGATTGCACAGCAGCGAGTAGGTGGCCACATGGCTGATGCGTCCTCCGAGCATGCCTGTGATGACGGGTGCAGCGGTGGCGGTGGGCACAAACACACATATGAAGAGGCCAGTGGCCACAGTGTGGCTGAAAGGCATGAGCGCCAGCAGCACTGTGGCCGCGAAGGCCATCTGTGCGCACAGGAGCATGGCCTGGAAACGTCCGATGCGCAGTTCCCGCGGCTCTATGCGGCAGTACGTGACGGTGAGCATCATGAATATGAGAAACGGCGAAAGGAACGTGAGGTGTCCCATCCATTTGTAGAATACGGCACCTCCGAGCATAGCTATCGGCAGCATCCAGTCTTTGATTCTCTGTCTCATTTCTCGTTGGATTTATCGAAGGTGCGGTATAGTGCCGCAAGTTTGCTTACTATTTGTTGCGGAAAATATTCCTGAGCCTTATGTCTGTTGTAGGCGCCCATTGTGTCGATGTCCTGCGGATTTTGCAGAAAGTGGAGTATGGCATCGTATATAGCCTCGACGCTCTTCGGCTCCACGAGGATTCCGCCCTTGTCCCGGCCGATCGCTTCGGGAATACCACCTACCGGAGTGGATAATACGGCGAGGCCCGCGGCCATGGCTTCAAGCAGCGATATGGGCATGCCTTCGGCGTAGGATGGCAGCACGAACACGTCGTTGCGTTCGAGCAGCCGGTCCTTGGCCTCGCCTGCCACCCACCCGTGTGTGGTCACAAATCCGGACATGTTGTGGGTGCTCAGAAAATCATACATGCGCGCGTCATCCACTCCGCTTCCGCCTATGTCGAGATGTATCAGTCCCTCAAGTTCGGTTCTGTGTCGGTCAATGGCTTCCAGCAATTCAAACAGGCCTTTCGTATAGTCGATACCGCTCAGGTATAGCAGCCGGAGAGGCGCACCGGGCAGCGGCACGCGCTGTGTGGTCGGCGGCGTCACGGGGTTTTCTATTACGGATACTTTTTCCACCCCCATTTCGTCGTGCAGGTAGCGGGCCCATTCGTGGGACAGCGCCACCACGGCATCGGCCTTGGCCAGTTGGCGCCGCGCTTTGTCCACTCCGTATCTGTCGAAAAACTTGCGCAGGGCGCCGTTGTGGATATGATGCACGCTGTGCATCCCCAGGCACTCGGCCCAGCGCAGCAACAAGCACTTGCGCGGCCATGAGCCGCGCACGGAGCCGTGGGCGTGGACTATGCGGTAGCCACGCATGCGGTAGATAGGCAGCAAGGCCATGGTGATGGCCCAGCGTAGCGCTCCGAGGGCTTTGCTCCGGTGGCTCGTTGTGGGTGCGTATGTTATGTGCCCGATAGCGTCCTCGTAGGTCTTCACCACGTAGGCTATGCCTCCATGGCTCCGGCGGTCCGGACCTACGTAGAGCACACGGCTGAAGATATCATCGGAAGAGCAACTCATAAGTCTATCAGTTTTTGAATATCATTGACAGTCACACTGTCTGGAACTTCCAGGCGTGGCATTGCGGCGCCGCGGACAATGGCATCGGCAAGTTCGGCCGGATTGAGGGATTTCACTATCTGTGCGTTTGGCAACCCGGCTGTCTGCTCGGCTCCGGCGAAGTCGGTGCACACGGTGGGTAGTCCGAATGCGCGGGCCTCGGCAAGAGTGATGCAATATCCCTCCCAGCGTGACGGCTGTACGTATACATCGGCAGCGGCCATATACGGATAGGGGTTGGATTTGAGCCCTACGAAGTGCAGGCTGTCGGCCACTCCGGTTTTCTCAGCTTCGCGGCGGCAGGGTTCAAGCATTTCATCGGCACCTACCCAATACCAGCGGAATTTCACTCCCCGTAGCTTAAGTTCTGCCGCCACCTTGATTGCTATGTCCGGGGCCTTCTGCGTGGTCATACGGCCCACTGTGCAAATGATGGCCGCTCCCTCAGGCCGCTCCACCTCGTAGGCCTGCGACATAGTGCGCACATGCGTGGCATCCACCAGATTGTGAAACACATCGGTGCGGTCTGTGAAATCCGGGAATATGCGGCAGAACGAATCGCGCGCGCTTTCGCTCACTATGAAAATGCGCTTGTAGAGCGGATAGACGGCGCGCTGCGTGCGCGGGTTCACAAAGCTGCGGGCCAGATCGAAGTGTACCCACGACACATACACATCGGCATCGATGTGAGTGGGCACATACCAGTCCAGCAACTGGCTGGGGCCCTGATAGGAAACGGCAATATCGAAATGGCGCGAGATATCGCGACGGTCGCCGAGGATGTGGCGGTAGTATGGTATGAGCGTGCCGCGCACCTTGGCGGCGAGGTAGCTTAAGGGGCCTGCAATGTCGGTTGCATGACGCAGCGGAAAACCGAGCCGTGGCTTCTCGCGCTCAATGGATCTGAGAATGTGCACAGGCACATCTGATGGGATGTCGGGAAGGAGTTCGCCTTTGTTCTGCATCATCGCCACATGCGGCTCAAATCTGTCGCGAGGCAATGCACGCAGTAGCGCGAGCAGCGATTTCTCCACACCACCTGTGTGCATATAGTTTATGCAGAATAGTATGCTGCGCTTTTTCATAGTCGTAGTTTATTTCTTATGGCCGCCTTGGCATCGGCAGGAAAGATGAACATCCATGATGTGGCGCCAAGCACCGTGGCAGCGGTTACACCCACGGCCACGAGACGTAGCCACATGCCCGGGACAATGGCGGCGATAGCCATTGCCGCCGCGAGCGACAATGCTATGAGGCACGACGGACGCAGGACGCCGCGCCACCAGAATCGGCCGATGGCGAATGCCGGTAGCTGACGGCGCAGAATAAGGGTGTTGACAAACAATATGCCCGTGACAGCGCAGGCATGGAGGGCATAAACCACCGGAGGCATATCTGTGGCGCGCAGCAGCCACCACATGGCGGGAAGCTCAAGCAGGTAGAGGGTTCCGGAAATAAAACTAATGCGGAACACGCGCCCTGTGGCATGGATGCCTATGGCCACCACCGTATTGAGCAATTCGCCGCAGCCGGCTATGAGGCCGAGGCGGCAGAATGCGGCGGTGTAGGGAGGGATATCCACAAGCCACAATCCAAGCAGTGTGTGCATCTCCACGATGGCCGGCACTATGAGTACGCCCATAAGCAGCAGCGAATAGCATGCGGCGTTGTATAGCAGCGAGAGCATGCGGTCGTAGCACAGGGCTGCGTACTCCTTGACTATCTGTGGCCTGAACGCCGACACCATCGTGCCGGCAAAACTGGTGAAAGTGCCTGTAACTGTCATTGTGAGGCCGCCAGCGGCATTGAGGGCCGTGCCGCCGAAGAGATTGAGGACTACGTTGGTGCCTTGGGAGCGCGTGGTGAAGCAGAGATTGCCATAGGCATCCCAGCCGCAGAATCCGAGCATGGCGCGCAATGTGGCTTTGTCGCTGCATCGCACCGAGCGGCACTCTGCGAAATTTCGCCGGGCATACACCATGTATATTCCGCACACTGCCGCGGCCGCGGCCGCCATGAGCGCGGCGTAGCCCACAAGGGTGTCGGAACTTGCAAAAAGCACAATGCCAAGGGCCGCGAAGAATTTCAGCACCACATTTATTATGGCTATGACGGCATAGGCATCCATGCGTTCGTGTGAAAGGATGGCAGCGGAGTAGGGCACCTGGATGATGGACGCCATGGCTGCGAGAATCGACAACTGGTAGGTGGCGTTGGCAGCGCCCATGCGTTCGGGCGCTATGACCAGGCGGGTGTTCACATACCAGAGCCCGGCGGTTTCCGCCAGTAGCAGCACAATGAGCGCAAGGGCTGCGTGCACCTTGAAGGACGACGCGAATGTGCGCTTCAGCCGTTCCATGTCGGCGCGACCGAGCTCGTAGCTGATGAAGCGCGAGGATGCGCTTGTCATGGTGCCGTTGAGAAAGCTGAGTATGGTCACTATTCCGCCCACGATGCTGTAGACGCCGAAATCGTCCACCCCAAGCCGTTCCAGCACGAGGCGGGAGGTGTAGAGCGAGATCCACACCGTCAGGAGCATGCGCCCGTACAGGTAGAGCGTGTTGCGTGCTATGCGGCGGTCGTTATCCTGCATTGCGGTCGGGCGCGTTCTTGTTGGACAGGTATGTGACGGCAAATGCCAGCCCGACCATAATCAGGCCTTTGGGGTAAATCAGCCCCTCGAATCCGGCCATGCCAAACCACACGAACAGCAGCATCACCGAGAGATAGTAAAGTCGGTGTGGTAGTTTGCGCACTATCCAATAGGTGTAAATGAAAAAGAGTATGTGCAGGGCGAGGCCTATGTAGCCTATGTTGACAAGGGCCTGCAGCGCCGTGATCTCAATGTTTGTGGCCACCTCGATGGACTCCGACTGGTCGAGGTAATATTCGTTTTCAATAATGAATTTGGGATTGGATGTCTCGAACCGGTTGAGGAATCCGAGGCCTTTCCACTGATAGCCCAGATTATATAGGAGTTCCAGTTTGGGAATAGCCTGGCCTATGCGTCCCGACCCGAAATCCGCCATGTCGTCCACGTCCATGGCTTCGTTGAGCTGCGTGAACTGGTTGACAGACGAGTATATGCGCATGGGCGATACGGTGATGAAATCATCGCTTTTGCCGGCCATGCTGGCATCCACGAAATATAGTCCCAGCACGCCCGCGATGCCCAATCCAAGCACAAGAAGCTTGCGGCGCACGCCTTTCTGGAACATGAAGAAAAAAATCAGGAAACCCGAGATGAAAGTGAATGTCTGGGTCGACATAAGCGCCAACAGTACTATAGCCCATTGCCACAGTCGAAGGCGATACATGCGTACGACAGGCAGGAGCAGCAGCGTGAGGAGATACAGCCCGGGAGGGTATTTTCGCACCACCCAGCCGGAAAATGGCGACCAAATCAGATGGTAATAGGCCGAAAAATCCTCAAACCACAAATGAGAACGTGGCACGAGCACCCAGCCGCTAAGCACGAAAGCGTCCAGAATATAATAAATAGAAAGGATGATGGCGTAGGGGAGTAGTGCGCGGCAAAAATCATTGAACCGGAACTCTTTCCCGGCAAAAGACGCAATGGGAACGGCAAAGTAGCCGAACACGCAGTAGCCTATGAGCATACCCATCTGTATGGGCAAGGTCTCTTCACTGATGAACGCAAACACAAACAGCGCTGCCGTATAGGCCAGCCATGACCATACTGCCTTTTTCAGCACCGGGGTTTTGCGTAGCAGCACCGCGCAGATGAGCGATGCTAAAAACACTATGTAGGTGGTGGGAAGACCTAAGGATTCGGAATCGGTGATGGCGAATCCGCCCAACAGCAGCGTGATCTGGATAATGAAGTCGTAGCGGTTGTGATTGAAGCGGTTGACCAGAGAGAGCACCACTACCAGGAATGCCAGGGAAAAATGTAGCCCGAGAGCCGATAGCGACAGCATGAATGCAACAGCCCACGGCCAGCTGCCCGGAAGCGCCGTTAGATACGGGCGTCGGGAGTTTTGGGCCGCGGGGGCGCATAGTTCGTTTGCCGTGGTGTCGCTCATCGGCCTGCAGCTATTTTTCGCCGTAGCCGTAGGTGCGGCGTGCGGGCGTTCCATTGATGGCTACCGACAGTTTTTTCAGGCGGTGGTTGTCGCGGATCTCGTCGGCCAGATGCATGTCCGTGATGGATGTGTGGCCCATGCGGCAAACAAAGATGGCTGTGTCGCTGATGCGGTCGAGCGTGAACGTGTCGCTCACACGACCCACCGGAGCGGTGTCCACTATTATGAAATCGTAGTTGCGACGGAGCTGAGCGAACAACTCGTCGACGCGCGGGGAGGTGAGCAGTTCGCCGGGATTCGGCGGCACGGGGCCGGCTACGATGACATCCATATTGGGCATGTTGGGCTCGTGGACGATGATGCTGTCGATGCTGATGGCAGGGTTCGCTACATATTGTGTGAGGCCTGCAGGCGCATGTATGTTCAGGTATTCGGCCAGACGCGGTTTGCGTATGTCCATGCCCACGAGTATCACGCGCTTGTTGAGCAGCGCCAGAGAAGCCGCGAGATTTACGGCCACGAAGCTTTTGCCATCGCCCGGCGATGCGGATGTGACGATAACCACCTTTTCCGTGGGAGGAGTGAGCATGAAGAGAAGGTTGCTGCGCATGAGACGGAACAGCTCGGCTGTGCTGCTTGTTTCCTCGGCGTCGACCACAAGGTTCTTGCCCGAGCGCGAGGTGCTGATCTCGCCGACGATGGGAACATCAGTGAGGCGTTCCACTTCCTGACGGGTGTCCACGCGGTTGCGTATGAATTTGCGTATATACAGAGCCATGGGAGGCACGCAGAGGCCGAGCAGGAGGCAGAGTATGAGAATGCCTTTGGTGCCCAGTCCGAGGGCTTCGTTGAGGGTGAAAGCTTCGTCCACCACGATGCCTTTGGGGGTGGAATTGGCAAGCATGATGGCGGTTTCCTCCTGGCGCTGGAGCAGGAACATGTAAATCTCCTGCTTGATCTTGCGCTGGCGCTCCTTGTCGATATACTCGCGTTCCTGCACCGGCACGGCTCCAAGGCGGCCCATCGTGGAGTTGAGTTTGCTGCGCAGATCGCGCACGGCGCCGGCGTTGGTGTCGTAAGCGCGCATCACCGAGGCGTATACATTGTCGCGCATGGCGTCGATCTGGTCGGTGAGCTGGCGAAGCGCCACGTTGCCGGCTTTAGCGTTGGCGGCAAGTTGCATGCGGCGCAGCACCACTTCGTTGTAGCTCTGAATTGCTTTCAGCAGCCCCGGGTTCTCTACGGATGGCGATGGGATGAGATCGTAGGCGTTTTTGGGGTTCTTGATGAATTCGGCGGTCATTTTGAGCACTTCGCCCTGCACTTCTCCGTTGATGAGGGACTGCTCGATGGTGGCACGTTTCTCGGTCTGATACTTGGCTTCCACCTCCACGTCGACGATGCCCTGACTCTGTTTGTAGTTCTGAATGTCGCTTTCGGCTGCGTTAAGGTCGCCCTCAAGCAGGGCAAGGCGCTCGTTGAGGAAGTCGCGGGTCTTTATGGCCTGCAGGTTTTTCTCCTCGATGCCACGGTCATTGTACTGGCGCACCACTTCGTTGAGGATATCCTCGCCATTTTCAGGATAGGATGTGTTGATGCCCATGGATATGACGTTGGCACGCTTGGAAGCTATGCTCATGCTAAGGTTCTTGGCGAGCTCCTCAGCCGCATGGTGATAGCCCATCAGCACGATACTGGTTTTCACGCTTTCGTCGGTCGGGAAAGCATCGGTGGCGCGGAGCTCAAAGTTGCCGTACGCTGTGTTGAATACGTGCGGCAGTTGAACTTCGGCGTTCTTCACTATCTTTTTCTTTTTTGCAATGATGGTGACTTTTGCCTTCTTGTCGGGAGATGCCTTGATCTTGAATGTGAGAGCCGTTTTCAGCGTATCGAACATACCCGCGGCTACTTCCACCTCAATGGGGTAGCCCTCAAATTCCTGGACGGTGTTGAGGAAGCCTTTCCGCACGAAGTAGCGGCGGTTGAGCTTGAGCTCCTGCACTGCCTCGCGATAGATTGAATGCGATGATAGCACGTAGAATTCATCGTCGACAGAGCCCTTGGCTCCGAACAGTGAGCCGAGTGTGGCCATCTCTCCGCCGCCCATGGAGTTGAGCGGATTGCTGTCTTCCTGGGCTATGAGCACATTGGCGCGTACGGCGTAGACGGGTTTCTTGACCCGCGTGTATAGAACGCCGATGCCAAGAAAGAACACTATAGACACAACGAACCACAACCAGTGGCGCAGGTAGTCGTCTAAAACGCTTTTGATGTCGATGAATTCGGACTGTTTCTTTGCCATATTCAGGGTGGTTGGTCGTTATTTTATTGCGAGTGCTATGATAAGGGACGCCAGAACGGACGAGGCGCTCACTATGGTGGATATCACCGATATCTTGAAGGAGTTGTACTGATTGTACTTGGAGTTGGCCTGGCGCACGGCGTTGGGTTCCACATAGATGTAGTCGTTCTGCTGCAGGTAGAAATAGGGCGACGACAGCAGATCGGATGAGTTGAGGTTGAGGCGGTGATACTCCCGTTTTCCGTTTTCCTCGCGCACGAGGAGTATATTTGAACGCTCGCCGTATTCGGTAAGGTCGCCGGCATCGCCGAGGGCATCGAGCACGCTATATCGATTGCGGTTCACACGTATTTTCTTGGGTTGCTTTACTTCTCCTCCCACCACTACTTCAAAATTGGCTATGCGCACGTTCACAATGGGGTCTTCGATGTATTCGCTTATGCGTTCTGTCAGAAGTGTCTGAAGTTGTTCCACAGTCATGCCTCCGACGTGTATTGTGCCTACCACCGGGTAGTTTATATCGCCTTTGGAGTCTACGATAAATGTCTGCAGCTGCATGGATGTGGCCACCACAGGTATGGGAGTGGCATTGGCCGCGGACTGAAGCAGATTTGCGTCCGGTCCGGGGTTATAGGAAGGGAGATTGAATGGCGCCGCAGCCGCAGGGTCAAGGGCATTGACGGTTATGAGCAGTTGGTCATCCGGCTTTATGTGTGACTGGTAGTTGCCGGCGTCAACGGTGCCGCTTGCCACCGGTGGTATGTCTGTAAAATAGGGCAGTACAGTCTTTTGTGAGGAACAAGAGGCCATTGCGAAGAGGCACACCAGCACTGCGGAAAGATGAATTCGGTTCATTATACGGTACGTGCAAATATTCAATATACTCATTTATAAACGGAGCGTGGCTGAAATTATTATGCAGCCTGCGCCTCCGGAATGCGAAAACAGTTGCAAAGGTAGGTCTTATATGATGATTTTTCGCTAATTTTGTACCATAAAATTATATGGAATATGTTTTTTAGCTATCATATATCTCTTGTAGAAGCCGTTTTGCTCTCTGTCGGTGCGGCTGCAGCGGTGGTGGCTGTGGGCTATGCCACGCTCCGGAGCCTGAGCATAGCGCGCACGCGCCGTTTTTGTGATGAGGCGGAAGCTCGGGAGAATGCGGTATTGGAGCCTGTAAGTGTGATAGTGTATTCGCAGGACGAAGCGGATGCGCTGGAGATGCTGCTGCGCGACATAATAGGCCAGGAATACCCTGCGCCGATGGAGGTGATCGTTGTCAATGAGGGCGAGAACTCCGAGGTGCGTGATGTGGTGGAGACGCTACGCATAGGTTACCCGGGCATATATCTGACGCACACACCTGACGGCGCGCGTAACCTCAGCCGTAAAAAACTGGCGCTTACACTTGGCATCAAGGCGGCCCGATACGACACTGTGGTGCTCACATGCGTGGGTGCGCAGATTCGTTCCCCGAGGTGGCTGCAGGGAATGATGCGCCATTTCGGCAAGGATACGCCAGTTGAGGTGGTGATAGGCTTCGCAGCCCAGATGGCCGACGATGATATCGGCCGCGGCTCGCGGTGCCGGGCGTTCGACACTGCTTTCGGAGCGGCCCGGTGGCTTGGAGCGGCTATAGCCGGACACCCTTTCCGTGCAAGCGAATACAACCTGGCTTACCGGCGTGAAGCGTTTTTCCGCAACAAGGGATTCTCGCGCTCGCTTAATCTACATTTTGGCGACGATGATATATTCATAAGCGAGATAGCCCATGGCGCGAATACTGCTGTGGAGCTGGGAGAAGAGAGCATAGTGGGACTGTTGGCCCACGACTATTCGTATGCGCTTAAGCGCGCTGGTATGCGTCATGTTTTCACCGAGAGCCATATTCGCCGCCGCCCCAGACTGTGGGCCACACTGGCGGCTCTGGGCACTCCTGTGTCGCTGGCGTGCTGTGTATCGGCGCTGATCATGAACCCCTACAACGGCTTCGTTGTAGCGTTGGCATCGGCAGTGCTGCTGTTGCTTATAGCCGGTGTCACTGCCGGCTGGAGGCGCTTGCTGCGCGCCCTTGACCTGCGGGTGCTGGGGGGCTCTATATTCCCGCTCGCAGTGGGCTATCCCGCCCGCCGGCTGTTGCTGCGGTTGCGTGCGCGCTTCAGCCGTCAGAAGCGCTACACCTGGGATTGAGCTCAGATTTTATCGGCAGGCGCAGCTATATCGCCACTATCGGCGTTGTAGTCTCCGCGCCGCGGATTGTTGTTGAGTGCACAGGTGCGTTCATCTACAAGCTTTTTTGTGGCTTTATCGTTGTCGGCTTCATTGATTGCCATGCCCGGATAGGTCTGTTCGGCATGAGTGTCGGCGGTGGTTTTATGTTTGGTCATTGTGTATGTGATTATATGTTTTTATGATGAAACAAACAAAACACCGCAGAGGTTTGCTTCGTGCGATAACACAATAGCGTGGATGCCGGCCGGCATCCACGCTATTGTGAATAGAGTTGTTGTGGTCTGCTTATTTTATGAGGACCTTCTCAGACTTTTCGCCTGTGCGGCGTATGCAGACGGTGCCGGGCGTCGGCGTGTCGATGCGCACACCCTGAAGATTGTAATATACAGGCGCGGCGTCATCGCCGGTGGTGATGTCGGTGATGGAAGCCGATTCAGGATGGTCGATTGTCACGCCATCGAGGATCATGCTGTTGCCACCCCATCCGGCGCAACGCAGATAGCGGAATCCTATTTTCACGGTTTTGCCGGCGAACTCTGCCAGATCAATATCATAGTTGCGCAGAGTGATACCGTTGCCGCCCATGATGTTGCGGTCGGTAAGCTTCGACACCTGGTCTGCCTCGAGATCGTAGATTTTCTGCCAGTTGTCGCCATCGTCGGTCGTTATCATCACCTGGAAGTTGGAGAATACCTCTCGCTTGGAGTAGCTGTAGGTGTCGTAGCTGAAATAGTCGAAGTTGTAGATCTCGGAGAAGTCGGACTGAAGGATGAAGTGGAGCGTTTCTTCCGACGCCAGTTTTATAGCGGGTGTCACGAGCCATTCGTCCTGGGCGGCGTCGCTGCATCCGTAATCTCCGCTATATCCGAAGTGGATGAAGGCTTCTTTATCGCCGTCGGTGGTATAGTCCTGATACATGGCGCTGGAATAGTAGACGTACCATGTATTGTTTATGTTGTGGGAGAGCTGCTCAGGGGTGGGGTTATGTGCCTCGCTACAGATTTTGGTCCATTCGGCCGGAATCCAGTTGAGGCCGTAGCTCTCTTCAAAGGCTTCGAAGCCCTCGTAGAATGTGCGTACGGTTCCTTCTGCGGCTTCTCGGGCCTCGGCCTTTACCGGGGCTGCCGCGCCGGGACGCTGCTTGTAGATGCGTCCGGCGGCATCCCTCACCACCTGGATTGTGGTTCCGTCCGGGAGTGTGCGTTCCTCGAGTATTGTTATGTCGGCGGCACCGGCGGTAAATGCGCAGCATAATGCGCTTGCGAGAATGAGTTTCTTCATAATGTGTGTGTTTGGGTGTGTTATTTTATATATATTTTCTCTGTTTTGTTGCCCGTGCGGCGTATGTATACACCACCCGGAGCGGGATCGTTCACGCGTATGCCCTGGAGATTATAGTAAATGGGGCTTGCGTTGTCATCGGTGATTACGTCCTCGATGCCGGAGAATCCCGGAAGGCATATCTTGGCAGGGTATTGGAGGGTCTGATTGCCGGCTCCTTCCCATTTGTATCCAAAGTCGTTGACGGCATTGAAGCCGAAGAGGGGCGAAGAGATAGTTATTATCTTGTCGGCAAGTTTGTCGCACCGGTTCGGCAGATATTGCTTTATCTCATCCTTTGTCCATACACCGTCTGAGATAAGGATGCCGGCGTCATTGCCTATGTAGTAGTCCTTCTCCACGCCGCCGGTGGTGAGACCTCTGAAACCGCTTACCTGCGGTGTGATCACTACTACGTCGGGATCGGTGGCATCGATCAGGATATTGGCGTTCCCTTCGAAGCTGTTGGCGCTGAGCATAGGGTTGCCCACAACGGCATAAGGGTTGATAAGGCGGTACATGCCCGGCTGGTCGCTGTTTTCTTCTATCACCACGTTCCATCCGTGATTTTCGGGGTCGCCATACCATCCGGGGAATATGAATCCGTCGATGTAGCGGGCCTCGCCAATGGCAGTCCATGTGCCAGGATCGGGAGTGTCGCCCACGGGCAGTGTGAGGCGTCCGTTGTAGTCGCCCTGCCACTGGTAGCCTTGTGCGCTCTGCTCGGCACTCTTGCCGAAGCGCGGTCCCACGATCTCGATCACACCGTCCTTGAGCGTGGAAGCAAAACCGTATTGCTTGATCTCATCCTTGTCATATCCTTCGCCGAGGAAGTAGGAGCCGGCATTGCAGATGAAGAATGGATCGGTGAAATTGACAGTAAGGGTGGTGTTGACAAAACCTGAGTTCTGGGCGTCGACGCGCACAAAGTCGGGGTCGGTGGCGTCGATGATTATGTCGCAAGCTGCGTTGGCAGCGTTTTTGTCGAGGAATGGAAACTCAGCGGTAGTGTAGGGGTTTACAATCTTATATATGCCGGGTGTGGCAGTGCTTTCCATCACTTCCACCTCATAGGCATAAGGTGCGGGGTCGGTGTAGCTTGCGGGAGCGTAGATGCCCGGTGTTACCCATCCGTCCACGTAGGTGCCTTTGCCGAGGGACTTCCATGCGCCGCCCGCGGGCAGTGTGAGGCGCCCGTTGTAGTCGCCCTGCCACTGGTAGCCCTGCGCGCTCTGCTCGGCACTCTTGCCGAAGCGCGGTCCCACGATCTCGATCACACCGTCCTTGAGCGTGGAAGCGAAGCCGTATTGCTTGATCTCATCCTTGTCATATCCTTCGCCGAGGAAGTAGGAGCCGGCATTGCAGATGAAGAACGGATCGGTGAAATTGACAGTAAGAGTGGTGTTGACGAAACCTGAGTTCTGGGCGTCGATGCGCACAAAGTCGGGGTCGGTGGCGTCGATGATGATGTCGCACGATGCGGTGGACGCATTTTTGTTTAGGAATGGGAAGTTTTCTGTTGTGTAGGGGCTTACAATCTTATATATGCCGGGTGTGGCAGTGCTTTCCATCACCTCTACCTCATAAGCATAAGGAGTGGGGTCGGTGTAGCTTGCAGGCGCGTAGATGCCCGGTGTTACCCATCCGTCCACGTATGTGCCTTTACCGAGGGATGTCCATGCGCTTTCCTCGCTGCGCAGTGCCGACAATTCGTGGTCTTTCTGCATTCCGCAGATGGTTTCTGCAGAAGCAGAAAAGGAAGCAAAAAGTGTGGCGAAGCTTGCAATTGTCAAGTAAAAATGCTTCATTGATGAAATTTTGAGTGGTTTATTGTGATTTGTTGGCAAAATTATGGATATGTCGGCAGAGGTCGCGATGATGTTAGTCACATTTTGAATATTTAGTGTTTGAAAAACACTAAAATTGTTGTAAATTTGGAGCCTGAACAGAAAAAAATAATCGTATGTCTACATTAAGCCTTACGGATGTGCTCCGTCGCAACTATCCGGTGAGTGATGAAACGGCTGCAATGTTGGAGAAAGCCGCCCGTGTGATTCATGTGCGCAAGCGCGACTATCTGGTGCAGCAGGACCACCGGAGCGACCATATATACTTTATCCTGAAAGGCCTTTTTCGTGGAGTGCATGTGTTCGACGGGGTAGAGTCGACACTGTTTTTCGGTACTGCCGGCGACCCGTTTGCATCCGCCCATTCGTTTGCCCATGGCGAGGCTGCCCAGATATCATTTCATGCTCTTGAGGATTCGGATGTGGCCGCAATAGGCTTTGATCGCTTCCGTGCGCTTCTGCAGGAGCGGCCGGATCTTCAGGCTTGGTGGAATGCGGTTCTTATAGAGCAGATCTATGCGCTCGAGCGCCGCTATATATCCATAGGCACCAGTAAGGCGGAAAAACGCTATGAAAATCTGTTGCGGGCGCGTGCGGAGATAATACACCGCATCCCTATAAAATACATTGCCCAATACCTGAATGTCGCGCCCGAGACTTTATCGCGTGTGCGCCGCAGAATTGTGAGTGGCAAGCGCAAAGGCCAGTCCGAGGACTGATTTACTCCGTGGCGCGCCGACGCGGAGCTTTGTCCGAGTGTCTATTTCTTATAGACACAAGGTAACGATATGGTGAACTTTGAGCCTGAACCCTCTGATGAATCCAAATACAGGGACCCGCCGTGCATAATTAGACGGCCATGACACTCGATGTTACAATTGAGGAACGCGACAAGGGCGTGGATGGATATGCCGATGGCCGCTTTCGTCCCAATGGCTTCTACGTCGATATTGACAGCAGATTGCGCAACAAGGTGCCGGAGATAATGCTTGACCTGTCAGACAGCTCGCACGTGGTCGATACGCCCTGTTCAAGTCACCTGAAAAATGGACCGACTCCCAACGGCAGCGGATTGACCTGATGTTCTCCATATATCCGGATCTTAAAGAGGCATATTGGCTGTCACAACATCTCCGGGCAATCTTCTCCAATAAGAAGTCAACAGCCGACTCCGGCTTCAAGTCGTTCAACACCATTGCCGCCACATTTTACGAGCACTCCGATGAAATCATAAACTATTTTGACAACCGTTCTACCAACGCATCCGCCGAATCAATCAATTCCAAAATCAAAGCCTTCCGGGCCAAACTGCATGGCGTCAACGATACAAAATTCTTCATCTTCCGTCTCTGCAATCTATACGCCTAAACACAGGTTTTTTACTATGCGCCTTTTTTTGGGGAGGGGGTAGAAGGGGAATAAAAAAGAGGTCGCAACCGTTTAGGCTGCGACCTCGTGCTTTTGATTTTGTCGGGGTGACTAGACTCGAACTAGCGACCTCACGCCCCCCAGACGCGTACTCTAACCAACTGAGCTACACCCCGTGTTTCTCAAAAGCGATGCAAAGTTAGGCACTTTTTTTGAATGCTCCAAATTTTTCAGCGAAAAAATTTAAGAAAAAATCACGACTTATTGCTAATAGGTTGATTTTGCGCAAGTTGTTTGCGTGCTTTTTTTCGCCCGAAAAAAACGTGCAGTCTGGAGTGCGACGTGTGGCATCTGTGTGCTGTATACGGTCTTATATATAAATACACGCGCGTGCGCGAAAGTGGCTTTAAAATTTGGCAGGGTGGGGATATTTTCGTAATTTTGTATGCTAATTAATAATGACAACCAAATCCTATTATGGCTGAAGAAAAAGAGGAATATAGCGCCAGTAATATTCAGGTGCTCGAAGGTCTTGAGGCCGTTCGCAAGCGCCCTGCAATGTACATTGGCGACATTTCCGCCAAGGGTCTTCATCATCTTGTATATGAGGTGGTGGACAATTCCATCGACGAGGCTCTTGCGGGCTATGCCCACTATATAGATGTGACAATCAATGAGGACAATTCCATAACCGTTGTGGACAACGGCCGCGGCATCCCCGTGGATATGCACGAGAAGGAGCACAAGAGCGCTCTTGAGGTAGTGCTCACAGTGCTTCATGCCGGCGGTAAGTTCGACAAAGGTTCCTATAAGGTGTCGGGCGGTCTGCACGGTGTGGGCGTGAGCTGTGTGAATGCTCTTTCCACCTATCTTCGTGCCGAGGTGCACCGCAACGGCAAGGCTTATGTGCAGGAATTCAGCTGCGGCAAGCCCACCACAGAGCTGCGCGTGGTGGGAGAAAGCACCCACACCGGCACAAGCATCACATTCAAGCCCGATGCTTCGATTTTCACAGTCACCGAATACGACTACGCCACCCTTGCCAAGCGCTTGCGCGACCTCGCATTCCTGAACGCAGGCATACGCCTGCGCCTCACCGACATGCGCGAGCTGGATGCCGATGGCAACCCGCGCACGGAAACGTTCTACAGCGAGACCGGTCTGCGCGAGTTCGTGGAGTATATAGACTCCAACAAGGAATCGCTCATCAACGATGTGATACATCTTTGCACGGAGCGCCAGGGCATCCCCGTGGAAGTGGCGATGACATACAACACCACGTTCAACGAGAACGTGTATTCCTACGTCAACAATATCAACACAATAGAAGGAGGTACGCACCTGACGGGTTTCCGCCGAGGCCTCACCTCCACACTCAAGAAGTACGCTGAGGACAACAACCTCCTGAAGAATGCCAAAGTGGAGATTTCGAGCGACGATTTCCGCGAAGGCCTTACGGCGGTTGTGTCCGTGAAAGTGATGGAGCCTCAGTTTGAGGGACAGACCAAGACAAAGCTGGGCAACAGCGAGGTGATAGGCGCGGTGCAGGTGGCCGTGGCCGATGCGCTGGGTGTCTATCTCGAGGAAAATCCCCGCGAGGCCAAAACCATCGTGGAAAAAGTGGTGCTCGCCGCCCAGGCCCGCCACGCGGCTATCAATGCCCGCAAGAATGTGCTGCGCAAATCGCCGTTGAGCGGCGGCGGTTTGCCGGGCAAGCTTGCCGACTGCAGCAGCCGCACGGCCGAGGATTGCGAGCTGTTCCTTGTCGAGGGTGACTCCGCAGGCGGCACGGCCAAGCAGGGCCGCGACCGCAGTTTCCAGGCCATCCTTCCGCTGCGAGGCAAAATCCTCAATGTGGAGAAGGCTATGGAGCACCGCATTTTCGACAACGAGGAAATCACCAATCTTTTCCGTGCTCTCCGTGTCACGATCGGAACAGAGGAAGATCCCAAGGAAGCCAATCTCTCGAAGCTGGCCTACCACAAGATCATCATCATGACCGATGCCGACGTGGACGGTAGCCACATTGCAACACTTTTGATGACATTCTTCTTCCGGCGCATGCGCCCGGTCATCGAGCAGGGATATCTCTATCTGGCCACACCGCCGCTGTACAAGTGCAAGCGTGGCAAGGTGGAAGAGTACTGCTGGACCGACCAACAGGTGCAGCAATTCATTCTGCGCAACGGCGACCGCACCACGGTGCAGCGCTACAAGGGTCTCGGAGAAATGAGCGCGCAGGAGCTGCGCGACACCACAATGAGCCCCGAGCATCGAATGCTCAAGCAGGTGAATATCAAAGACGCGGCCGAGGCCGACCGTATATTCTCCATGCTCATGGGCGAAGACGTGGGGCCGCGCAGAGACTTCATCGAGGCCAACGCGAATTATGCGAATATCGACGCATGATGCCTCAAACAAAAGGGTGCGCGCCCGCCGGGGATGCGCACCCTTTTGCTAAGAGCGCGAACGGTATTATGCCCGGAAGTGTTATATAATCAAAATAAATTCTTTAAAGAATGACACGCACAGCAAAAAAGAAACATGAGAGCGGTCTGCGCGAACTCATCGACAAATACATATCCACGGCCACGGCCGCTACGTTCAACTACAAGCAGGTGGCGGCGGCTATCGGTGAGACAAGCAACGCGCATCACCGCGCGATAGCGCTTTATCTTGCCGAGCTCGCGTTCGACGGCGTGCTGCTGGAGGTGTCGCCCGGACGCTTCAAGCCGGTGCAGCGCACCCTTGAGGCCACTGGGACGTTCGTGCGACGCAGCAATGGCAAGAACAGTGTGATCACCGACGACGACGGCGAGCCCATCTTCATTGCCGAGCGCAACTCCATGCACGCCCTCAACGGCGACCGGGTTGTGGTCAGCGTGGCTGCAAAGGTGCGCGGACGCGAGCCTGAGGCAAAGGTCACGGAGATACTGGAGCGCAAGCCGCAGACTTTCATAGGTACGCTGCGCGTGGACAAGCATGTAGGCACGCTGGTGACCGATTCCAAATTCCTTGCCACCGATATAGTGATCCCGCGCAACAAATTGCGCGGCGGCCTCACCGGCGACAAGGCTGTGGTGCGCATCACAGAATGGCCTGAAAACGCCCAGAGCCCCTACGGCGAAGTCGTGGATGTGCTCGGACGCAGCGGTGAGAATAATGCCGAGATTCATGCCATACTGGCCGAATACGGGCTACCTTACAAGTATCCGGTTGCTGTGGAAAAAGCTGCCGAGAAGATCGATGCCGGCATCACGCCTGAAGAGGTAGCCGCGCGCGAAGACCTGCGAGGCGTGCCCACCTTCACTATCGACCCCCGCGATGCCAAGGATTTCGATGACGCCCTGAGTGTGCGTGCGCTCCCCAATGGCAACTATGAGATAGGCGTGCACATAGCCGATGTGACGCACTATGTGAAGCCCGACAGCATTATCGACCGTGAGGCCCGTGAGCGCGCCACAAGCGTTTATCTCGTGGACCGTGTTGTCCCGATGCTGCCAGAGCGGCTTTGCAACGGGATATGCTCGCTGCGCCCCGATGAGGACAAGCTGGCATTTTCCGTGCTCTTCGAGATGGATGCCAAGGGGCGTGTGCTGGCCTCGCGAATAGCGCGTACGGTAATCCGCAGTTGCCGCCGTTTTGCCTATGAAGAGGCTCAGGAGGTGATAGAAACCGGGCATGGCGACTACGCCGATGAGATTCTGCTGCTCGACCGTCTGGCCAAGATACTCCGCAAGGAGCGTTATGCCGCCGGCTCGGTGGAGTTTGACCGTGCGGAAGTGCGGTTTGAAATCGACGAGAAAGGCCATCCGGTGAGCGTGTACTTCAAGGAATCGAAGGATGCCAACAAGCTGATTGAAGAATTTATGTTGCTGGCCAACAAGACTGTGGCCACAGTGGTGGGCCGTCCCGAAAGCAAGCGCAAGCCCAAAGCGTTTGTGTATCGTGTGCACGACACCCCCGATCCCGACCGGTTGTCGGATTTTGCCAAGCTCGCGCGTACGTTCGGCTACAAAGTGAAGACCGAGGGCGCTGCGGCCGACATCAACAAGAGCATAAACCGTATGCTCGCCGATGTGCAGGGCAAAGGTGAGGAAAATTTCCTCTCCACGCTGGCTATACGCTCCATGGCGAAGGCCATCTATACGACAACCAACATAGGCCACTATGGTCTGGGATTCGACTACTATACCCATTTCACATCTCCTATCCGCCGCTATCCCGACATGATGGTGCACCGTCTGCTTGCGCGCTACCTTGCCGGTGGCCGCTCGGTGGCTACCGACAAGCTCGAGCAGGAATGCAAGCATTCATCCGATATGGAGCAGCTCGCAGCCAATGCTGAGCGTTCATCGATAAAATACAAGCAGGTGGAGTATATGAAAGACCACCTTGGCGAGGTATATGCCGGTGTGATATCAGGTGTGACAGAGTGGGGATTATATGTTGAGCTTGACGACAACAAGTGCGAGGGCCTTGTGCCCGTGCGCGATCTTGCCGACGACTTCTACGATTTCGACGAGAAGAACTATTGCCTTGTGGGGCACCGTCATGGCCATCGCTATCGTCTTGGCGATGCCGTGCGGGTGCAGGTAGCGCGTTGCGACCTTCCAAAGAAGCAACTCGACTTCGTGATCGTGGATGAGAACGGCGACCGCGTGGGTGCGCCCCTTCGCAAGTCTCAGCCCAAACCGCACAAACCATCGAAAAACAAGAAGCAAACAACCAAGCGTAAGAAATGACAGACTCTGACCGCTGCTATGTAGAAATCGAAGGTCTAATGCTCCGCGCCCACCACGGGGTGGGAGATGTGGAGCGTATCGTGGGCAATGATTTTCGCCTCGATATACGTCTTGAATATGATGCACACCGCGCCATGCACACCGATAGCATGGCAACGGCTATCAACTACGCATCCGTGGTGGATATAGCCCGCCGCGAGATGGCTGTGCCGGCACATCTGCTGGAGCATGCTGTAGGGCGCCTGCGTTCCACTATCGCGACAGAACTGCCGCAGGTGGTAGGCGGACGCATCCGCCTTGCCAAGCTGAAACCGCCGATCAGCGCCCAGCTCGACGCATGCGCGTTCGTGCTTGAATGGTAGCGGGGTGTGCCCCGTACGACAAATCGCGGAACCGGATGCCGGTTTCGCGATTTTCGTTGATAAAGAACTGCCGCACCATCCAGGCGCGGCAGTTCTTATGCTTAGGGGATATGTGTGGTCTATCAGATGCCCAGGTCGGCCTTGATAGCGTTGATCTTTTCTTTTGCGGCGGCTTCGGCTGCATCGAATTCATCGCGGGAGGCGATGTGGCTGTGCACTTCGATGTAGAACTTGATCTTAGGCTCGGTGCCGCTGGGGCGTACGCTCACCTTCGAGCCGTCCTCGGTGAAGAATTGCAGCACATTGCTGGTGGTGGGGAAGTCCATCTTGCCGTAGCTGTTGTCCTTAAGGTTGTGCACGCTGAGGTCGGCGTAGTCCTTTACAATGATAAGCGGGCTGCCGCCGAGAGTCTTGGGCGGATTGGCGCGGAAGCCTTTCATCATGGCCTGGATTTCCTCGGCACCGGTCTTGCCGGGGCGCACCACGGAGATGCCTTCCTCGTGGCTGTAGCCGTTCTGTACGTAGATGTCCTGAAGCATTTCTCCGAAATCCATGCCGCGGTCCTTGGCCCATGCGCAGATTTCGGCCATGAGCGAGATGGCGCTGACGGAGTCCTTGTCGCGGACGAAGTCTTCGGCCAGGAAGCCGTAGCTCTCCTCGCCGCCGCCGAGGTAGCGTGCTGTGCCTTCGAGGTCGCGGATCACGGATGCGATCCACTTGAAGCCGGTGTAGCAGTCATACATCGGATGTTGTTGTTCTCGGCGATGGCCTTGATGGTCTCGGTGGTGACGATGGTCTTGACGATGTATTCGTTGCCGGTCAGGCGGCCCATCTCACGGTTGCGCACCATGATGTAGTTGAGCAGGATCATCACGATCTGGTTGCCGTTGATGAGCTGGTAGTTGCCGTTCTTGTCGCGAACGACGGCGCCGATGCGGTCGGCGTCGGGGTCGGAAGCCACGACGAGGTCGGCGTCCACTTCCTTGGCCTTGTCGATGGCCATGGCCATGGCGGAGGGGTTTTCGGGGTTGGGCGATTCAACGGTGGGGAAGTCGCCGCTGGGCACATCCTGTTCGGGCACATGGATGATGTTGGTGAAGCCGTAGTTCTTGAGCGATTCGGGAATGAGCTTCACGCCGGTGCCGTGGATAGGGGTGTACACAATCTTGAGGTCGTGGTGGCGCTTGATCACCTCGGGGTCGAGCGACAGGCCCTTGATGGCTGTCAGGAAGGCGTTGTCGATGGCTTCGCCGATGATTTCGATCTTGGAGGGGTCTCCCTGGAATTTTATTTCCTTTACGCTCTTGATTGCCTCGACGTTGGCGATGATGTTGACGTCGTGCGGGGCGATGATCTGCGCGCCGTCGCTCCAGTAGGCCTTGTAGCCGTTGTATTCCTTGGGGTTGTGGCTTGCAGTGATGTTGACACCGCTCTGGCAACCGAGATGGCGGATGGCGAAGGAGAGTTCGGGGGTGGGACGGAAGTCCTCGAAGAGATATACCTTGATGCCGTTGGCCGAGAAGATGTCGGCTACGAGTTCGGCGAACTTGCGCGAGTTGTTGCGCACGTCGTGGCCCACGGCCACCTAGATTTCGGGAAGATCGGTAAATGCTTCCTTGAGATAGTTGGCGAGGCCCTGGGTGGCGGCGCCCACGGTGTAGATGTTCATGCGGTTGGTGCCGGCGCCCATGATGCCGCGCAGACCGCCTGTGCCGAATTCGAGATCCTTGTAGAAAGACTCGATGAGCTCGGTGGGGTCGTCGGCTTCGAGCATGGCCTTGACGGCGGCGCGGGTTTCGGCATCATAGTCGTCGGAGAGCCAAAGGGCGGCCTTGGCTTTTACTTCTTTGAGAAGTTCTGCTTGGTTTTCCATATTTTTCAGTTATGAGGATTGAAAATGATTTGTTACAAAGATAGTATTTTCGGGCGATTGCAGCAAATAATCCGTCAAGATTATAAGATATAGTAGTAAACGCTCAGGAAGAGAAAAAGTGAGACGGCAGGGGCCACAAAAAGTAAAGAATCTATGCGGTCGAGTATGCCGCCGTGGCCGGGCATCAGGCGTCCGGAGTCTTTTACGCCGAGGTTGCGTTTGAGGAGCGATTCGAAAAGATCGCCCCATGTGGCGAACAGACACACGAGAGCGCCGGTGGCCACCCACTGCCACATGCCCACTTGGGAATCCATCCATAGTCCGGCTCCCACGCCTGCCAGAAGGCAGAATGCGAGACCGCCGAAAAATCCTTCCCACGATTTCTTGGGCGACAGGCGTTCGAAGAGTTTGCGGCGTCCTATGCGGCTTCCCACCAGATAGGCGCCGGTGTCGTTGAGCCATATCATCACGAAAATCATGAGAATCTCAAGCGGCGGTCGCGATGCCGGGCTGAAGAAACCAGTTATGGCATACAAGGCGTTGAATGTGCCGAGCGGGAGGGCAATGTAGAGATAACATAGGAATGAGCGCCCTACGGCCATGAACGGCTGCTCGCGGCGGTCGTACAGCGCGAGCACGCCGCGGATGAGGAAGAAAAGCACGGCTATCACCGGCACCACAGCAATGCTGCGGGCGGCAAACCATACAGTAGCTGCGGTAGCTACCACCGTGGTTGCGGTGATGGCATTGGCCACAGCGCCGTCGCCGGGCCGCATGGAGCCGGTGAGCTGTGTGAATTCCATGGATGCCAGGAGGGCGAAGAGTGTCATCAGCAGCCCGAACCAGAAGCCGCCCGATATGGTGGCACCGACGATGAGGGCTACGTATACCGCGCCAGAGATGGCGCGCAAAGCGAGGTTGTTCATAATCCGGTATGGTGTTTTGCTATGGCAAATGTACAGAAATATATTTACAAGCGCAATTTTGCTGGTATAAAAACGGGCATAAAAAACGGGCGCCGCATTGTGGCACCCGTTTTTTATGCAGTGTGGCAGGGTTTACTTCAGACGGTTCTGCACGTCTTCAAGGTTCTTCTCGTCGTGGAGGTTGTAGTACACGTTCTCGAGGTAGCGGAGAGCGTCGGTGTTGTTGTTGTCCACGTTGTAGGCGCGCTCCAGATAGTCGGCTGCTTCAAGGAAGAGGGGTTTGATTTTTTCGTTGAAGAAAACTTCGCTTTCCTTGGGGCTTGTGGGAGCCACTTCTCCGAGGGCGTATGCTTCCTCGCACAGGGAGCGGCCATACTGGTAGAGTGCCATCGAGTTGTACTCGTCGATAGCGAGGGCCTTTTTATAGAGTTCCTTTGCTTCGGCTTTCTTGTCGGTTTCTCCGAGCAGGATGCCCTTCACAACGTAGTACTGCGCGTTGTTGGGGTCGGTAGCGATGGCATCGTCGATGATGGTGAATGCCTTGTCGTACTCCTTGGTCTGGAGATAGCGGTTGATCATGTAGCCAACGTAGTTGGCGTCGTCTTTGCCGTAGAGGCCTTGGGCTTCTTTGGCGAGGTTGTACACGGCGTCATCGTTCTTGGCCTGTGTAGCCACGGCGATGGCATAGTCGTAGAGATTCTTTTTATTGTAGCCGAGATCCTTGGCTTTGAGGAAGGAGTTGAGGGCGTCCTCGTATTTTTCGTTCTGCCATGCTGCGAGAGCCTGGTTGTAGCGGATTTCGCCCATGGTGGTGTCGGCGGGAGCGTTCACCTTGAACGATGCGGGGATGGTGCAGAAGAGTTCCCATGCCTCATATGCCTTGCCGTAGTCCTTAGCTTCCCAGAAAGCGATGGCGGCGTTGTTGTAGTCGGTGTAGTGGCCGGCTATGATGTTGTGGATCTCTTTGGAGTATTTGGGCTTTACTTTGCCTTTTTCGTTGGGCAGGCTGTCCAGAGGCAGAGCTTTTGTGAAAAAGCCGTAGCCATCGATGAGGAGGTTGCCCATGAGCACTTCGCCTCCCTCGGGCAGTTTGCCGAAAGCTTTTTTGCCGATAAGGTCGTCGTACTGGGCGTAGGCGGCTTTGCCGGGGATGTACCATGCCTGTGCCATTTGAGCGGTTTCGGGGTTGGTGAGTGCGGGAGTGATGATGTCGGTCACTTCCTTGGCGCTCTTTCCGTCTTTCATGGCGCGTTCGGCTTCTTTTACCACAGATTGCTGGGCGTTGGCAGCGAAGGCTGCGAGGATACATACGCCCATGATAGCGATTTTTCTCATGATAGAGGTTTGTGGATGTTTATTTGGTTGGAGTTATTGGTTGTCGTTGTTGTCATTGTCTTCGTCATCGGTGGCTGCTTCGGCCTCGGATGCCGCGAGTTCGGCTTCGGTCATTTCGGGAAGAGCCTCGCCTTCCTCGATCTGTTCTACTTCCTCTTCGGGATCCGTGTCCACGCAGCATATACTTGCAATAACGTCGTTTCGCTTGCCAAGGTTTATGATGCGCACGCCTTGTGTGGCTCGGCCCATGAGACGGATGTCGGCCACATGGAAGCGTATGGTGATGCCGCTCTGGTTGATGATTACGATATCGTTGCCATCGTTCACAGCCTTGAATCCCACGAGATAGCCGGTCTTGTCGGTGATGTTCATCGTCTTCACGCCTTTGCCGCCGCGGTTGGTGATGCGGTATGCGTCAAGTTCGGTGCGTTTGCCGTAACCCTCGGCTGATATTGCCATCACGCTGTCGGTGGATTCCTGGCTCATGGTGATGAGGCCCACCACAGCATCGTCATCGCCGTCGAGGCGCATGCCGCGCACGCCGGCACTTACACGGCCCATGGCGCGCAGTGCATTCTCGTGGAAGCGGATAGCGCGGCCGCCGCGGTTGGCGAGCAGGATTTCGGAATTGCCATCGGTGAGTTCCACGCCGATGAGGCTGTCGCCGTCGCGCAG
>JAAGKN010000127.1_pt1 | contig 62500 bp, 60 predicted proteins | sample 6206371 | NCBI WGS metagenome assembly JAAGKN01 (sample SAMN11533720, study PRJNA540317) | gut metagenome | isolation source: fecal pellets from male and female animal of same cohort | host: Peromyscus leucopus | place: USA:CA | collected 2017 | reverse complement strand
TTAACAGTGAGAGGTTGCACTAAAACAACCTTACAGATACTTATCAAACAATCTTGCGCCGAAAAATCCTCCTGTCTACCGACTTTACCGCAAGAATTTTTGTAAATTTGCACCACTGAATCATCGATTCTATTGCAATGGGAAGAAGAATTATTTTAATCACCGGAGGTCAGCGGTGCGGCAAAAGTGAATTTGCCGAGAAGATGGCTCTGCAACTCTCGGAATCCCCTATCTATCTCGCCACAGCCCGTCCATGGGATGATGAATTCCGTGAACGAGTGAAGCTGCATCAGGCGCGACGCGGAGAGAAATGGTCTACAATTGAGGAAGAGCTGGCTTTGAGCATTCACGATGTGACAGGGAAAACTGTGCTTGTTGACTGCGTGACTCTTTGGACCACCAACTTCTTCTTTGCTAAAGGCGAAAATGTCAACGAAGCTTTGACTGCTCTGAAGAATGAATTTGACAAATTCACTTCAAGGGAAGCCACATTTATATTTGTAACAAATGAAATCGGGTTAGGAGGAGTGAGTGAAAATGCCATGCGACGTCATTTCACCGACCTCCTCGGATGGGTAAACCAATACATCGCCGGCAAGGCTGATGAAGCCTATATGTTACTCTCCGGCATACCCGTAAAAATAAAATGATTCCCATGAGAACTTTCATCATCGACCGTCCTGACCAGGAGCTGCGCGAAAAGCTTGTGCACAAGATTGATAATCTTACCAAACCGAAAGGCTCCTTAGGAAAACTCGAGTCATTAGCCACTAAAATCGGGCTAATACAACAGACTCTAACACCCGAATTGAACAATCCCCACAACATACTTTTCGCTGCTGACCATGGTATCATCGAGGAGGGTGTCACTGTATCGCCCAAGGAGGTGACCTGGCAACAGCTCAGCCATTTCTCACATGGTGGTGCAGGTATAAATTTTCTCTGCGAGCAGCATGGATTCAAGCTTGTGCTGGTAGATGCCGGTGTTGACTACGACATTCCTGCAGGAAGAGGCATCATCGACATGAAAGTACGGAAATCAACCCGCAATTTCCTGCATGAGGCAGCCATGACTCCTGAGGAGTTTGACCTCTGCATTGACCGAGGGGCACAGGTAGTCGACACAGTCCACGCCGCAGGCTGCAATGTGGTAAGTTTCGGAGAAATGGGTAGCGGCAACACCTCCCCGTCATCCATGTGGATGCATCTGCTCACCGGTATACCCCTCGCTGACTGCATCGGCGCAGGAGCCGGACTCAACAATGAGGGGATACGCCATAAACTTGATGTGCTAACCCAAGCTTTGGAGAACTATTCAGGCGACGGAAGTATGAAGAATAAACTTGAATGGTTTGGTGGCTATGAACTTGCAATGGCTGTTGGCGGTATGCTCCGTGCCGCAGAGCTGGGGATGGTAATCATAATCGACGGGTTCATAATGACAAGCTGTGTAGCTGCGGCCGCCCACTTCTATCCTGCCGTACTTGATTATGCCGTGTTCGGGCATCAAGGTGATGAATCAGGTCACAAACTTATGCTTCAGGCACTCGGCGCCGACCCTATTCTACACCTCAGTCTCAGACTCGGTGAAGGTTCCGGTGCCGTATGCGCCTACCCTATCCTCCAGTCAGCTGTGCGCATGATTAACCGGATGGATTCATTCGCTGATGTCACAGTGACAAAATATTTCTGACCCTCCCTGTACCATCAAGATGAAAAAACTGCACGCAGCATTGATTTTTTTCACCCGACTCCCATTTTGGCGGCTTGGAGAAGTTCCGGCATACTACTATAAGCGTGTCGTGGATTGCTGGTCCATCACCGGCTGGCTCACCGGCGGCATCATGGCTATCACACTATGGCTTGGTTCCTTCATATTCCCCTTCCCTGTGGCAGTGATACTTGCCTTTATCTCCCGACTTCTCATCACCGGAGCGCTGCATGAAGATGGCATGGCTGATTTCATTGACGGAATGGGAGGTGGGACTTCCCGCTCGCGGATATTGGAAATAATGAAGGACTCCCACATCGGCACCTATGGAGTAATTGGACTTATAATGTATTACCTCTTGGCTATAAGTCTCATCTCATCGCTTCCCAATGCAGCCACCGCATGCGCGGTACTGTTTGCCGGCGATGCCTGGAGCAAATGTTGCGCTGCACAGGTAATCAATTTCCTGCCGTATGCCCGCAAGGAGGAAGAAGCCAAGAACAAAACCATTTATGACCGCATGAGCCTCCCGGCATTTCTTATCAGTCTGATATTCGGTGCCCTCCCCTTACTTCTGCTTCCCGTCCGGTTACTTCCTGCAGCCGTTTTGCCGGTAATAATAGTGACAGGTTTAATTTTCTATCTGAAACGTAAGCTTCAAGGCTACACCGGCGATTGCTGCGGTGCGACATTTCTATTTGCCGAACTATCATTTTATTTCGGAGTGATAATATCTTCACATATCGCAGACATTTAATCGGACAATCTATCAATTAAAGCACTAAAACACATGAAAGTCACAATGATACGGCATACCTCGGTCGATGTCTCCCCGGGAGTATGTTACGGACAGACCGATGTAGCTCTCAAACCTTCATTCCACACGGAGGCGACCGAAGTAAAAAAGAAATTGGAAGGACTCAGTTTCGATGCAGTCTTCACCAGCCCGCTCTCCCGCTGTGTACGGTTGGCCGATTTCTGTGGCTACCCCAATGCCATACGCGATGAACGATTGAAAGAACTTAATTTCGGCGAATGGGAAATGCAACGGTTCGATGAAATAAGCGACCCCCGTCTGCAACTCTGGTATGATGATTATTTCAATATCGCTCCGACTGGGGGTGAGTCATTCCTCGACCAGCGGCTAAGGGTGGAAAATTTTCTTACGGAAATCAAATCAAAAGGTTTTCGTTCTGTAGCCATATTCGCACATGGCGGCATTCTCCTGCAAGGAATGTTGATAGCCGGGATTATCACACCGGAAGAGGCTTTTGACAGGCAAGCACCTTATGGTGGTGTCATCGAAATAGAACTGTAATCCCGGTCACCAGTACCACCATCAGCACCTCGGCTATACGGTTGATTCTTACAGCGACCCGCATATCAGCCGTTGAAACTTCGCGCCCATTGCTTCCTATGTAAGGTTTGTAGACAGTTTCGCCAAAATAGTCATGGCTGCCGCCAAACCGACTGTCAAGTATCCCCGCCAATGCTGCTTCAGGATAACCGGAATTGGGACTTGCATGACTCCTGCCATACTTTCTCACAAATGCAAAAAGTCTTGGTTTCCCTGAGGCAATTACCATCAACGCTGCAGTAATACGTGCCGGTATATAATTTGCCACATCATCTATTCGCGCCGCAAACCGCCCGAAAGCTCTGTATCGCTCATTCCTGTATCCAATCATCGAATCCAGGGTATTAACCATCTTGTAGGCAAGCATTCCGGGAACTCCCAGAAGCGCATACCAGAAAAGCGGAGCAATCACACCATCACTAAGATTTTCAGCAAGTGTCTCGAGGGCAGCGGTGCGGATTTCCTGCGGCGAAAGGTTAGCGGTGTCACGTCCCACTATCCGTCCCACCTGCCTGCGACCATCGTCAATAGAGCGGTCCACTGCCAAAAACACCATCCTGACCTCGTTGATGAGCGTAGTGCCCGCGAGGCAGTAATAAACCAATATAGTCTCGACAACTATCTTGACCCATTTGTACGGGTCAAGAAGACCCAGGACCAATGCAGTCAGGACGAACACCCCTGAAATCAGCAATATAGCTGTGAATGCGCCCTTGAGCACTCTATGTGAGCCATGATTCAGCTTATGTTCAAAAAATGATATCATTTTGCCGAAACCTACTATAGGGTGAGGAAGTCTCTGCGGGTCGCCCAACAGCAGGTCGAGTCCCCAGCCAAGCAACAACGGCAATATGGCTATGAAATTCTCCATGCTTTTACAAAAATATAATCAATAGCTTTTATAAAGCTTTAAAACTCATTTTAAATTACTCTTGAGAATACTCCCGGCATTAAGCCATCTCTCAACCGCCGAAAACAGCAAATCGTTCTCCTCAGGCTTCTGGGCTGCCACACGGAAATATCTCTCATCCAATCCACGGAAATTAGAGGCATCACGGATGAGTATCCCATGCTCTGCCACAAGATACTCTTTCAACTCCCCGGCAGTGCGTTCCGGTAGATAGCACAATATGAAATTACAATCCGTCGGCTCAACCTCCACCCCAATGCTCCTAAGCCTGCATGCAAGTCTCTCCGCCTCATTGTGTAGACGCGAGGCATCTATCATGTAATCGTCCGAATGGTCAAGCAGATATTCTGCCCCGAGAATTGCCGGAGCGCTCACACTCCATGGCATGCGGTAGCGGTTTATACTCTCCATCAGCGTCTCTGCTCCCACCATATAGCCTACACGTAGCCCCGGCACTGAATAACGCTTGGTGAAAGAACCCAGCAAGATGACATTTCCCGCTTCCACAGCTTCAGCCGGAGTCAATACAGGCAACTCGGTATAATCAGAATATGCCCCGTCAATCACAAAGGTTACTTCTGGATAAGCGGCAACCAACTGCTGTAATTTTCTCTTCGGAAACACCTTTCCGGTCGGATTATTCGGGTTGCACATCCACACCATCCGTTCATCGCCCTGCATTTCCTCAGGAGATGTAATGAAACGCAAAGCATGGCGATACATCACACATGCATCCTCATACTCACTGAAAGTAGGCACAACAATAGCCGAAGCCGCTCCTTGAAATGCATGTGCTATAAGATAAATAGCCTCCGTGGCACCGTTTGTCACACACACATTCTCGGAGCCGACGCCGAATGTACCGGCAAGTTTACTCTCAAGCCTCATCGGTCGCGGTTCAGGATAATTCTCAAAGCCCCCGCCGGAAGCGGTCATAGCTTCCAACAATTTGCCATGCTCAACCCCCGAAAGTATATTTGAACTGAAATTATGCCCTATCTTTCCTTGGTAGGCATATAGGTCATCACCGTGTCCTTCAATCATTACTGCTCATTATTTCATACAATTTCTGTATATCCACATACTCCCTCATCCTTTCCGCGAGAAGGTTATACTGTATTTCCTTGTATTCCTTATAATCAGGCGAATCGCAAATAGAGTTCACCTGCGTATATGGAGCAAGAAGATATTCAATCACCTCCTTATTATCAAGTGAACCGTGGATATATGTACCCATACATCTCTCATCCCTCATGCACCCTTCCGGGCTCCCATCCCCGCGATGGTTCAAAGGCTGATATTCCCCAACAGGAACGGTGTTCCCCATGTGTATCTCATATCCCTCATTGACCAATTCGCCACCTCGGAAACTGAAACACACCTGGCGCGTCACTTTCTCATCTCTCATCACTGTGCGCATTGGCAAAAGTCCGAGACCCGGAAGGCGCAATATACTCCCTTCCACGCCATCCTCATCACACACCTCTTCACCCATCATCTGGTATCCTCCGCAAATACCAAACACAGTTTTCCCATTAGCGTATGCCTTACAGATAGCGGCAGCCATCCCGGTTTTGCGCAGATGGTAGAGGTCATCGAGCGTAGCCTTGGTTCCCGGGACTATCACTATCTGTGCATCAGCCAAATCCTCTGGACGGTCGGTATAATAAAGCCGCACTCTGTCATCCCTCTCCAGCACATTAAAATCCGTGAAATTGGAAATATGGCGCAGCAGCACCACAGCCACATTGATTTTCCCATGCTCCGATGCCTCGGTTGCCTTCGTACCAAGAGCCACGGAATCTTCCTCCTCCACATGTATATCTGACATATATGGCACCACCCCGAGCACCGGAACTCCACATATTTCTTCCATCAATTTTCTGCCCGACTCAAATAGACGCATGTCTCCACGGAATTTATTGATGATTATTCCGGCTATACGACGTCGGTCCTCCTCATTCTGAAGCATTATTGAACCGTAAGCACTTGCAAACACCCCACCTCTGTCAATGTCTGCCACCAATATTACTTTCGCTCCGGCATACCGCGCCATCGGCATATTTACAAGGTCACTGTCCCGCAAGTTCAGTTCAGATATGCTTCCTGCACCTTCCATTACTATGGGGTTGTAACGCTTCGACAGACGGTCGAATGCTTTATGGACCTCACGTCGAAGCTCCTCCCGACCTTCACGGCGGAAATAATCGTAAGCATCACGGTTTCCAATAGGTTTGCCGTTGAGCACTACCTGCGAAGTCATCTCACCTGAAGGTTTCAGCAGCAGCGGATTCATATCCGTACAGCATTCCACCCCGGCAGCCTCGGCCTGCACCGCCTGCGCTCTTCCAATCTCAAATCCATCAGGGGTGGCGTAGGAATTCAACGCCATGTTCTGAGCCTTGAAAGGAGCGGGGGCAAACCCGTCCTGTCGGAACACTCTGCACAGACCGGCCGCAAGTAGACTCTTGCCGACATCGCTCCCTGTCCCTGCCAACATTATAGGGGTAAGTTTTCTCATTTCTTCACTCTTTTATATGCGAATGAATGCCACCGCTCTTCCTCCACATTATCACGAAGCATCTCACACCGCGCCATTATGAAAAACAGGTCGGAAAGACGGTTGACATACTGCAATATCTCCTTTGACACCGGGTCAACCGCATTCAGCGCCCACAATCTCCGCTCAGCACGACGCGCCGTAACCCTCGACTGATGCAGGAATGCCGCCAGATGCGTCCCTCCGGGAAGAATGAAATGCTCAGCCACCGGAGCATCAGCAGCCACCTCATCAATGAAGCGTTCAATATCCTCGACAAAACTTTCGGACAATCGGTTGGGATTATCTGCACGAGCTTCCGATGGAGTTGCCACATGACTCATCACCGCCATGAGCGTAAGCTGCACATCTTTGAGCCGCGACTGCCATTTATGGTCAGTTGCCATGAAAGTTCTTGCCATCCCGATAGCTACATTCAGCTCATCAAGACTTCCCACCGCTTCAATGCGGGCATCATATTTAGCCACCCTTCCACCTCCGTTTATTGAGGTCATACCGGTGTCTCCTGTCCTCGTATAAATTCTTCTCATACCACGTGTTCCAATACCTCCCCGATTGTGTCGAGTTTTTCACCGTTCACCAGATATGCCGGTTCGGGAGTAACTATGATTTCCACCTCACACGCCGGCTCATCAGCCTCAACCGACTGAATACCGTTGCGCAACAATGCTTTCCGCAGCATGTTGCAGGCTGCACAGTCGCCACTGACCCGGACTTTACGGGTGGCATGGTTCTTTATTCTGAAAAGGCCGTTGACAGGGTCAAATTCCACACCTTCGCGCTCAAAATAGCGGGCCATATCACCGCTAAGCGACAAATCCTCCGGGGTGCCAATCCTCACCCCTGCTTCCCGGTCAAGGAGCCACAGTTTATCAGCAATCTGCAGCGCCAGCTCCATGTCGTGTGTTGACATAAACACCGTCTTATCCTGCTCATGTGCAAGTCTGTAAAGCAATTGCATGATTTCCACCTTGCTCGGATAATCAAGAAAAGCGGTAGGCTCATCCAGAAAAATCACAGGCGTTTCCTGTGCGAGCGCCTTTGCTATCATAACCTTTTGGCGTTCTCCGTCGCTTAGGGTATTGACCATGCGGTCACGTAGCCCCTCGATTTTCACAAGTGCAATGGATTTCTCCACCACCTCCTTATCATGTGATGATAATGTGCCCCAAAATCCCGTGTAAGGACTTCTCCCAAGCCCCACAAGCTCTTCAACAGTCATGTTGGCAAGGCTTACCCTTTCAGTAAGAACCACCCCGAGCACCCGCGACAGCTGTGTGTCGGAATAACTCTTCAGTGGTTTACCCTCTATTTCAATCTCGCCACTTACCGGAGGCTGAAATGCGGACAAGGTGCGCAGCAATGTAGATTTACCGGCGCCATTGGGACCGAGCAGACATGTAAGCTCTCCGCTCATGAGCACGGCATCAAATCCGGTGGATATCTTGACATATCCACCCCTCACCTTATAACCTGTCACAAGGTCATGGACCTTGATAGTGTCATGACGCTTCTCCTTCATCATCTTGACCTGTATTTAAACAAAACCCAAATCACCACCGGCGCTCCTATAAGGGGAGTCACCGCATTGAGCGGTATGACGGAATTCGCCGGCAACACACACATCAGATTGCACCCCAACGCAACCACCGAACCCACCAACAGAGTTCCCGGCATGAGCACACGATGATTGTCAGTACGGAATATCAATCTGGATATATGAGGCACCGAGAGCCCGATGAACGCCACCGGTCCACAATAAGCAGTGATGACTGCAGTGAGAATCCCCGTGGCAAGAAGAAGCATATTGCGAACGCGATGAAGATTCACGCCTAAATTCTGGGCATATCCGTCGCCGAGAAGCATGAGATTAAGCGGCTTCATAAGCAACAGCGATATCACCAATCCGACAATAGTAATGGCTGAAAACAGGGGCAACTGCTGCAATGAGACTCCATTGAAGCTACTCATTCCCCACATCACATAGCTCTGCACCCCCTCGGCAGTGGATACAAAATTAAGCAGCATGATTACCGAGGAGGTCAGATAGCCTATCATTATACCGGTAATCAACAGCATAAGTCCATTGCGCAGCAATGTAGACAGAAACAGCAGCAACGCCATTATAAGGATACTGCCGGCAAAAGCTCCAACCATCACTGCCGCATAGCCACCAACACTATAAGCACCTGCAGTGATTGTGCCTCCGAGCAGAAGCATCACCAATGCCACGCCGAGGCTGGCTCCTGAATTTATACCCAACACCGACGGTCCTGCCAACGGATTGCGGAACGAAGTCTGCAGCATCAAACCCGACACCGCAAGTCCCGCACCTGCAAGCATCGCTGTAACCGCCATAGGGAGACGGCTTCCGGTCACTATAAAACCGGCGGCGCCATGCCCCTCACCACCAAGAAGGATGTCAAGGACTTGCGCGGCGGGAATATCTACCGAACCTACAAACAAGTTCAGAAGAAACAGCACTATTATCAGCAATATGACAGGAAAAAATTTCATAACTGCTCTGATTTGAATTTTCACTCCCTACGGTTGCAGTGGAGTAAAATAAGTTGTCTCGCCATCAATCACTGACTGCTCAGGATGTATGATAGATATCATCTCTTTCAGTAGCCACTGCGGATGAAACGGGATATCCTCGTAGAAGAAAATGCAGGTAGTGTTGCACCCATATACTTTTTTATCCTTAAACGCCTTGAACTGGGGATATATTGCATTGTCCGATGCCAATTCACTCATCGTCTTGTCAGTTCCCTGCGAGTAACGTATCAGCCACACATCAGCATCGCCGGCTGTGTAGAGAACCTGCTCACCTGTAAGCCCCACACTACCTCTTTTCTGATAAGTGTCAAACGGATTGGCTCCTCCGGCATCCTTGATGAAGAATCCCATGGTGGAAGTAGCACCGGGCACATACCATGCCTGACCATACAGACGGTCTATTATCACCCGTGGTCTGTATTTCGTGTCAGCCACAAGGTTCTTCAAATCGTTGTATTCCTTCTCTGTACGGGCAAACATCTCATACGACTCTCGCTCCTTACCGAAAAGCATACCGTAGAATTTCATCCACTCCGCACGTGCCAAAGGAGAAGTCTCCATATAGTCGGCACACTCTATTATCGGTATACCCAGCTGTCCAAGTTTTCCGTAAGTACCTGAATTTTCAAACGGTGACAGCATGATTCCATCAGGATTCAGGCTTATTATCTTCTCAATGTTGGGCGAAGTTCCAATGCCGCAATCAACCACCCTTCCATCTTTTATTCTTTCAGCAAGTTCACGTTGGTGGATGTACTGGGCGTCGCATACTCCTGATATGGCATCAATAGCACCAAATTCCGACACCAGACTATTGTGAACCGAGGAATAAATAAGGGCAGAGTTTAACGGAGTACGTATAACCGTGCCATCCTCAGGGATATGCACCGGTAAATCAATGCTGTCAGGCACAAGATAATATGTGTGAAGCACGGCAGTAGTGTCCCACGGATTCCTGACCGAAGCCTTCACATAATCCTTGTATCTCACCAGTTCAAGATTGTCAGCGTATGCCAAATGCAGCGTATCGCCATCTTCAGCCGAAACAAGAGCGTTGCCGCCCTTGCATGATACAAGGAGCGGCAACACCATCGGCAGAAATAGACTGAATAAAGGTTTGATTGTCATCTATATTTAGAGTCCGTTTTAGTATCCGTTAATCGAAGAATACTGCAGCCTTAGGATTCTGACCTCCGCAGTCAAACTTCTCTACGAAAGTACCATCCTTCTTGAAGCGATACATATCACCGTTGCTGTCAGAGTAATGAGTCACACCGATATAAATGTCGCCAGTCTCATCATCCACAGTCATCATGTAGACGCTTGCATTAGTAAGTTCGGCAGGTGCATTCTTCAGGAATGAAGTCTGATTGAGACGACCTGACTTAATATCGTAAGAGCTGAATGTATTGGTAGTCACATAAGGCTTGCTTGAATAATCGGTACGGGAATCAACGAGATACAGCATATCATTTCCGGCTGCCATATTGGTTGCATAGCCAAGTTCTTTCACACTATTGTTTGCCTTAGGGTCAATCATCTGAAGCACATAGCTTTCACGGCTATAATCCCATGAAATAAGGAATAGCTTATCCTCTTTCTCAACAAGCTGGTTAGGGTTCTTGACCACTGTGAGTGTCTCCTTCTTGGTAAATGAGCGGAGGTCAATCACAAACACATCTGTTAAGTAGTTGTAGACATTTTTACCGGTTTCCGGATTGTATACCTTCTCGTATGAATTAGCTACATAAAGATTGTTGCCCTCGATAGCTATACCCTCGAGATTGGCACCTCCGGTCTGCAGCTTAGCTTCAACTTCGAGTGTGTTTGCATTAATCTTTGCCACAATACCACCATAGAATGAAGCATAGATATAACCATCCTTAGCTGTCATATAACGTATGCCGGCACTGAGGTCTGAGTCTGAGACAAATGATTTTCTTGTAATCTCTACACAGGCAGCATTAAGCTTGGCAAGATAGTTGGAACCATAAACAGCCACATAGATATTATCGCGGTACTCTATCATGCTCTGACCGGTGTCACCGAGACGCATACCGTTCTGCTGATAGAAAATGTCGCTGATTGAGGCAGCATCATTCTTTGGCGCGAAAAAAGAGATGCCGGCATTATTCTGATTAAATGAACCTTCGTTCAGAATGAACATTCGGTTATAGGGCAGTTCGACCTTTGAGCCATTGTCATTCCATTCCGGCTCATCATCATCGCTACATGCCACTGAAGCAAATCCAAGTGCCAACACGAGGCACCAGCTTAAAAACTTGTTTACTTTCATTTTTTTGTTATTTGATTAGTTTGTTTTCTATTCAGGTATATATTTTAAAATTTGAAATTCGCCACTATGCGCCACGACCTGCCTGGCATTGGATAGAACTTGATTACATCATACTGTTCATTGCCGAGGTTTATTATCTCGCCCCGCAGTCCCATGCGACACCCTTTCAGGTTGAATTCATGACCAAGCGTTAAAGTCTGCTCCACATATCCGTCAATCTCATTTTCGGGTATGTTTTGCGACATATAATACCGCATCCCTACACCTACAAGCGAATATCCCACAGTGAACCAAGGGGTCTTTACCGTTGCTGCAACATTCCCGCTATGCTCGGGAGTGTAAGGTAGCTGGGCTTTATAATTCTTTGAATCCGGGTCGGTAAGGTCTCGTGCCTGCTGCCATGTGTAGGCAGCCGAAAGGGCGAGGTTGATTCCTGCCGGAAGCGAAAACGCGGTGGCGAGGGTGATATCCATACCCTTCACATGTACCGTCCCGTAGTTAGCCATACGCCAGGCATAAGTGGTAGGGAAAGCCACAATCTTGTCGGTCACATCATTATAATATCCGTCCAGTGTCACCGAAAAATAGTCCATGGCAGGGAAAAACGATTTGCTCCAAGTGATGCCAAGGTCATACTCATTTGCTTTCTCGGGGCGGAGTGAACGGTTTCCCAAGCGGTCGTAGTAGAGGTCGTTGAACGATGGAGTGCGGAAGGTGCTTTTGTACATTGCACGCACGAAAAACATCTTCTCCCGCCACGGCTGCACACTCAACGATACACTCGGCAGAAGCCTCTTTATATCTTTCGGAGCTTTACCTTGCTTCACGTTTTCAGTGATATAGGTTCCTGTCAATGTTGCATTGGCAGTCAGCAGCCCCTTGCGCCAGCGTGCGCTAAAAGCCGATAATGAAGTGTAACGTTTAGGGAAGGGACATTCGCCCAATGTGCTCTTGAGTGTATTCACCACCCCATCCTGTGCCAATGCCAGCGATAATGGTTCAAGTGGCTTATATTCAGCCGATGCAGAGAGATAATATTCATGCTGGGTATGTAAATCCTGATACATCCCACCGGTGAACTGATTGCCATATTCACGGTCCCTGTTCCAGCCATAATTGTATTTCCCCAATGCCTGGAAACGCCATTTCGCACCGAAATTCTTACGGAACTTAGCCTGCACGAAGCCATTCTTATCCCAAAGCGTTTCAGTAGAAATCGGGTTATAAAGAGTCACGGCGCCCGGAAGTCCGCGTTTGGAATAGAAATAGTAACCTTTCACCTGCAAGTCGCCTCCACCAGGCATATCATAATACACATTTGCCTCACCATGCCATGAGTCTATGGCTGAGTTGGAACGGCGCTCACGGGTGACATATTTGCCATTGACAAGAGTATAGGGATAGTTACCGTCGGCGCGAAGGAAATTCCCCTCCACCGAGGTCCGGACACGGCTTCCCACTTTCTGCCACCATCTCACCATCGGTGATACATAGCCAAAGGAGCCACCCTTCATCTGCACCTCGAATGCCGAACGGCGGTTGCCCTCGAACTGAGGTGTCGCGGTAACTATATTAAGCACTGCAGCTGAAGCATACAGACGTGCCGGCTGAAGCATATCCTCACTCTGACCTATGGCAAGCGAGAGCATCGACACATTGTCGAGCGAGAACCTGCCTATATCTATCTGTCCACCCTGGCAGTTGCTCACGGGTGCACCATCGTAGCTCACTCCGGTGTGCGCGGCACCCATATTTCTTACCGATACGGTTTTCAGTCCGCCTATACCTCCGTAATCCCTCACATTGGTACCGGCAAAGCGTCTCACTGCATCAGCAATATTCTGTATGCCAAGTTCACTCATATTTTCTCCACTCAGAAATTGCACAGGAACTCCCGCCGAGACACGTACAGGCGACCGCTTCGCTGTCACCGTCACCTCGCCGATTTTCTGTTCTGTGCCTGTGGTAACCGTATCAGGCAACAAAGTTCCGCACCACCCCTTGAGCGGGAGCAGCGAGGATGCTACAATAAAAAGTGTTGATAGATACTTGTACTTTACCATTTCCGTGAGTTGGTCGGTCATATTATCCGGGGGGATTGGACTATTCCACAACTCACCGCTCATCCGTATTATCCCAAATATCGCTTGGCTTACAGACGGGCTATAAAATGGGTTGTTTTGTAGCTTTATTTTCCCGAAAACTTCAAAACTTAATAATCGTTCTGGCAGGTCTTCTGACTTATCCTCTCATCGGTCGCCTTCCCAAGAGCGTTATCTCAGTGGCATAGTAATCAATGAGTTTTGCAGGAATCACAGCAGCGGGTCTGTCCGGGATTCTCACCCGGTTCCCTTTTCATCGCCACGCGGGCGACACCAAAACCGCGACAAAGGTACAACTTTTTTTCATATCCCACAAAAATGCGGATAAAAAACTCCCGACCTACCAATATATTAACTTATAATCCTGTATTTCTTCATATTAATTGGCTCTGTTCCCACCTATAAATATAAATAGTGCAACTGTCAGGCATATACCGCCAGTTGCACTAAGAAAATTTTTATTTATGAAATTTATTTACCTCACGTAGGTGACAGCAATTATGCCGGTCACAACATCGTTTGAAAGAGTTTCAATTGAGAGTGACTTGAGTTCTTTGGTTGGGTCCAAAGGAAGTCGAAGCATCACTCCGGCACCTCCGTCGATACGACGTCCGTACACTCCGGCTATATCAAGTTCCTCACCGAGATTGTCGGATACAATGAGGTCCTTGAATGTCAAGCGGTAGGGACGAGGAGTGTCAATCGTAAATGCCTTGCCATCTATATAGTAATCCTGCTCGATAGGACACCAATTGTTTGGAGCAATGAGAGGCAGTTCCACCTCTGTGTCGTCAGCATAGGTCACTTTTATAAGGGCATTTTCGATGTGACACTGCATGTGGTTGGTACTTCCCGCGAGCAGCAACTGCAATGCGCGGGCGGTGCCGGAAAGCGGAAGTGTCACACTGTCGGGATAATTGTCGAACAGCGAGGTGTACACAGCATTCTTTCCTTTAGCCACTGAGGCAAACGGAATGCCGAGCGAAGTAGTAAACACTCCGTTAACCTCCACTGCCTTCCGCAGACCTGAATCATCAATATAAGCTGTATCCTCCGGGTGACACCATTCACCTATACCCTGCACCGGTATCTGCAATGTGGTGTAAGGTGAGCGTGGTGAAAGGTATTCGTTGCGGAATATATCAGTGATATTAGCGTTATAATGAGCACGCAAATCCATAGGCTCATATACATCGCTTGGCGACACTTTCAGGTCGAGACCGAGCTTAAGAGGGTCGAGAGACTTGTGTCGGAAGCTTTCTGTCTCCTCCCACCAAGTGAAATCGCCTGATTTTACCTCGCGGAAGCCGTTGCGGGTCTTGCCGGTCGCTGTCGGCTTGACAGATGCCACCGGGCTACCTTCCCACTCAATCATCACCTCCATCACAGGAGCTACGGGAGTGGAGACTATGACCGATGGAGCGTCAATACTGCTCTCCATCACCTTCCATTCGGCAGGCGCGCCATTGACGGTAACTGATTTCACCTTGTCGGTCAACGCTCTCAACGCAAAGTCAACAGTGCGGATGGAGTCGAGACCGAGTGTAAGACTATAGCGGTCAGTCATACCGTCACGTTTGAAATCAAATGTGAAGTCAGAATGATTGAGCGACGCATGGTCCCAGCTTGACGGGAAACCGGGGCGGAGGGTGAGCTTATGATTGAGCGCATCGGGCGAGAAACCGAATAGTCCCTGCACCACAGAGCGTGACATCATGGCAACAGGGTCTGCGAAATCCCGGTAGCATTCACCCCTCGCCGCATCGTAGAAACTTACCTGACCGATATTGCCCGGACTGTTTCCAAGATACATGCCGTCGAGCATCGAACTTTTGAATAGATGAGACGCAGCGTCCGGACGACCGGCCTGCCAGTATGCCAGTGCTGTATGAAGCACCTCGGCAAACGCCACATTATTTATACTCCACGCATAAGGGAGCCAGTCGGTAGTCGACACGGTAGCGTAATCCTCCCGGTCAAGTCCTTCAGCTGTTACCGGAATATGAGGAATGTTGTTATCCACATAGCGGGTGGCTCTGTAAGCCTTGAACTCGTCAGCCACGTCACTGTCAATCGCATGGTAGACGGTCCACAATGCCGGATGGTCATGGAGACGTTTGTACCCCATGAAATCCTTATGCTCTGCCCATACACCTTTGTCGTTCATCCATAGGGTAGAGTTTAGAGCTGATAAAATTTTCTCAGCCTCCTTGCGGTAAGGTTCAGGGTCCTCGCCAATCTTCTCGGCTATTTCAGCTGCAATCTTGTTGGCTCGGTAATTGTAGGCGGTGGAATGTGTAACAGAGCCGCTGTTGTAATAGAGTGCGTCGCTCGCCCATATACAGCAATAGGCATCATACAGCCCGTCGTCGTTCGGATCGAAATTCCGCTTCTCCCATGCGAGATGCGATGTAAGGGTGTTCCACATCTTGCGGGCATATTCGAGATCTCCGGTCCATTTGAGATGCCACAGCAATTCATCGATGTAGCAAAGGTTCATGTCGTAATGGTGCATCTGGTTGTTGCGGTTCGGGTTGCGGCAGATGTATCCGTTGCTGTACATCTGCGTCCCCCACTTCTTCAGGGCACGTGCCATCTGCTTGCCGGGGTCCTGCGAGGGATGGGCTATGGTGGGCTCCACATCGGTGACCTGCGACTTGGCATAGGCATCGAAATGTGAACGCGCGCGGTCATGCCAACCGAGGAAATCGCCATTGTAGGCACCACGCCATCCGCTCAGAGGCATTCTCCACCCGATGGCGCCGTGTAGCCACACCTTACCGTCCCAGTTACCGTCGGCAGCATTCATTATCACTGCTCCGAGTGTATTGAAATAGGGGTCGGGGGTGTTAATCACAAGTTTACTACCGAGAGCCTCACGCTGACGGTCAGCCTTAGCATACTCCTTGGCAAGCATCTTCTGGTCAGCTGCAGTTATATCTCGCTCTGCGTAACCAACGTAGACCGTGCGGTTTTTACCACTTATCTTTACGGTACACTCCTTGCGGTCGCGCATCTCAGGGTCAGGCGCAAAACAGTTGGCAGGGTCTGCGCCCATATCTCCGTTGCGGTTAATCTTGATTTTCACTGACCCGCATGTCACGGCAGTGAGTGTGCTCCCCTTTGGCATACCGGTGGCATTGATTTTCCAGACGCCACCTTCCGTGTCTCTGGGAGCAAGAAGAGTCATGGTGATTTTTCCGCTGCCCCATGCCGGGTCGGTCAGTACATACTTACGTTCACCGCCACGGAAATAAGATTTACAGTCAGCCACGGAGTCAAGGCGCTGTTTCTTCCCGTTTACATCAAGGATGAAATGGATGTTGCGGTTCTCTTTGCCATGAAAAGCAGCGAATATCGGACGGTCGCTGGTCTCCATTCGAAAAGCGGTATTACCTCCGTAAAGCGCGCGGGTGTAAAGATTCTTCCCATTGTGCGACGCTATGTAACCGTCGGCAGTAGGCGTATACTGAAGCACACGTTTGTCATCCCTGTTGAGAGGGTTATGGTCAAACATGCCGATATAGGATTGCGCAGCCGCTACAAGCGGAAACGCAATCCCAAGTATTGATAATAGTTTTTTCATAATCATTATTTCTTGTCATGCTCGGCAGCCCACTTTTCAAGGCGGTCATACTCATCCTTTGTAAGACGCATGAATGAGCCATGCTGCGGAGCTCCAACACCTTGAATATCCTGTGGAGAGTGGAAATTCTTCATATATTCATCCGCACGGCATATACGGTAGTGCTTTGGATTTGATGAATATTCGATATAAGCAATGCACCAGGTGGGGTCGCCCATAAGCTGGAAAGCCGAAACACCCTCGCACTTCTTATTACCCTCGAAATCCACATAATCCTCCTCGTCAGGCTCGCTCCACGGTCCATGGAGTGTGGGAGCGGTTGAAGTGAAGATGCCGGGCTTTCCCCCCTCCTTCTTTATCATCATGTGGTAGAGGCCGTCGCTTTTCAAGATAATTGATGTCGGCATCGATTGTGGCATATCCCCAGTCGAAAAGGAGTTTAGGCTTGGTGAGTGAATTGAAATTCTCGTCGGCATAGGAGTAATACATTCTGTCATACGCCTCCCCACCGTCGGGATTCCACATAGAATAATATATCATATAGCCACCCTTGCGTCCGTCAGGCCATTCATAGTTGGGGTCCCAGAATATCTGAGGCGCCCAAACTCTCACAATTGTCGAGTAGTCCTTATATGGGTCGGGAGATTCAGGGTCTGAGAATATCTCAGCGCCTTTGCGGAAATCAAATGTCACAGACTCCCAGTTAATCAGGTCATCGCTGCGGAGCAGGTCTATACCGTAATTATGCCATTTCTTGCTTTTAGCCACACACATGTCTGTAGTAACCATCAGGTAGCCACTGCCATCATGCTTACGGGCTATGAAGGCATCGCGAGTACCACCCTCTATGCGGGCATGTTCCGAGGGACTGAATATTGAATCACCGTTGATTAGGTCATGATAATTAAATCCGTCGCGACTTAAAGCGTATGCTGTCCACTCACCTCTGCCGCTCATGTGGCAATAAAGGTATCCGTAGTCACCTTTCTGCAGATTTTGGGCTGATAGACCCACAGGCAATGCCGCAAGAAGAAGCATGAGACACTTAACTATTCTTTTCATAATTGTTACACTTTTGGGATTTGCAATGTGATAGATTCTAAGGTCGTTTAATTTATATTTACTTGCAAAGATAAGAATTATCGGATAATATAAAAAATAAGAGATTGTTTTTAAGCAACCTCTCATTTAACCGATGTTCCAATCCGCCACTCCGGCATGACAGACATTCCCGAGTCGACACTTTCCACTCACTGCTGGGGATTGACATCCTTCAGCTCTACAAGGTGGTGAAGTATGGCGAATATGGTCAGTCCGGCGGCTGAATGAATGCAGAGTTTGGAACTTATGTTGCGGCGATGCGTGGTGATGGTATGGATTGACAGACAGAGCTTGTCGGCTATTTCCTTGTTTGACATACCGCATGCCACGCACCTCACTATATCCTTCTCCCTGTCGCTGAGCGACTCCAACTGTGCATCGGTCTCCTCCTCATCATCACGCTCTTCAGTAGCCACAACTGACAGCCGTGAACGCAGACTGCACTCCAATTTCTCCACTGCAGGCACAAACAATTTGCTTTCCACCTCAAAATGCGCCATCAAGTCACGCTCACATTCTATTATATCGGAAAGAGCCGAGCTGAGCAAATCATTGTGTCGCTGTTTATAATGATAAATAAAGACATCTTTAAGGTCATTGAGTTTCGACGCCATGTGATTATGATTGACGGAAAACTGCGATATGCTGAACTCCTCGTCGATGTTTCCCTTAAGAAGCCCCTCCACATAAGCAAAGATGGTGTCATTCTCATACTCCATGTGGCGTCTCACCTCCACCACATAATCATCGTAGAATTTCATGAGCAGATATGCCACATCATTCGTATCCGAATAATTTATACCTTCGATGAGCTTCCTGCGGATTGAAGGAAGTACGAAATCTATAAAAGAAGTGTGGGCATGTTTAAGATAACCCATGAGAGTATGCAATGATATGTTGTAACCACCGTACCCACGTGAACTAAGAAGATTCGACACAGCCAAAAATGTATCGCAATCAACATTATTTGAATCACATACCTCTTTTATGGTACTGTCACCGAACCCAAACGCTATGCCGAAACGGCTTATGACCATGAGGAGCCGGGTATTGTCCACTATTATTTCCCTCATTCTGTTTTGAGGCACATATTCACTCTGCTTATCCATTATTTTTCCCTGGGGATTTTACCCCATGCAAAGGTACATTTACATTACAAATCCCGCCATACCCAAAAATGATGAAAAAATCACGCAATACGTTATTTGTCCCACTATTTTTGATTAAACACGTGGCTGGCTGATATGTCATTTACCCTATTTTTAAGTATTTTCACCCATAATCCTAATATCTAATTTTGCATTCGGAAAAATCAAATAACAATTAAAAATATCAAACCAATGAGAAAATTACGTTTCTTGATTATGCTGCTCGCTTGCTTGACTTTCGCAGCATGTAGTGATGATGATGAACCCGAAAACAAAATCACTGCTGAAAATGTAGTCCCCGGAACATACACCGGTTACACCAAGGTAGATTGCGCCTATTTCCAGGATGATTACGCAGATAACCAGACCCTGAAAATCGAAGCTGCCGCCAACAATACTTTCAACGTCTCATATACCTCCGAAAATTACGGTGAATACAGCGTTACAGGAGTAACAGCCATGAAGAGCGGTGACAAATTCATACTCTCAGGCGAAGGTGTCACCAAGATGGGTATGAACGGTAACATCAAAGAATATCCCTGCACTTTCACCGGTGAAGTTGATGCTGACAAGGCTGCTCCGCAATTCAAATTCACAATGCCAAGCGTGATGGGTGGTCTGACAGTCCTTTTCAAGACCGGCACAATGCCTGAAAAATAATCATAATCCCAACGGATAAGAGGTTATTGAAATGCTTAAGAAATTTCTCACCACATTCATCATGTCGGGGGCAGCAGCAATGCTGTTCCCGGCATGCAATGGCATATTCAGCGATATTTACGATGAAGCATCATCTGAAACCATCTCTGAATACGGATTCCTTACATTTGCCACCGAATCGGAACCGGGTTCAATATATATTGACGCCACTGACTACACCAAGTGGGTATATATTGATTTCACATCGAAAAGCATTGATGTGCGCGATGTAAATGACGAAGCGCCGGCACAATGGGATTTGGCGGTGCACCGTTACGACACCAAGACCAACAACGGAGCTGTGATGGAGACAGGTGCCACCGGCTTCTATTCGCTTGCCAACGTTGTGAAGCCCGACACCGGAAATGGTGAATATGTGAAGGATATACACACCACTGATGTGATTGTAACCGATATGTCCACCATGATGGACGGCTATCTCTCATACGCCGAATCCGACTACAACACCGAACTCTCAAAGTGGCTGAATGTAGATAAGTCCAGCATGCCACCTGTCTACACCCCGTCCAATAAGGTCTATATCCTCCGTCTCAACGATGGCTCGACAGCAGCCATCCGTCTGGATAATTACATGGACGCCATTGGGGTGAAAGGTTATATGACCATACAGTATATGTACCCGCTAAATTTATAGGAGATGAGAAAAGCCATAGTGACTTATTTACTATATTCTCTCCCTATCCTTTGCTTTGCCCAGTCATCTTCTCTGACAAAGGAGAAACTCGACTCGCTTGAAAAAGCCTGGGAACTGGAGCTTAACACAATAGTAGTGACCGGCACCCGAACCCCTAAGTTACTGAAAAACTCCCCGATTCTCACCCGTGTAATCTCTGAGCTTGACATCAAAAAAACTGATGCCACAAATATCAGCGACCTGCTCCAATCAGAGCTTCCGGGCATCGAATTCACTTATTCAATGAACCAGCAGGTGTCGCTCAACATGCAAGGTTTCGGTGGTAATTCTGTACTCTTTCTTGTGGACGGTGAACGCCTTGCCGGTGAAACCCTTGACAACGTTGACTACAACCGTCTGAATCTCAACAACGTGGGTCGTATTGAAATTGTCAAGGGTGGTGCATCCTCCCTGTACGGTTCCAATGCCGTGGGAGGAGTGGTGAACATTATCAGCCGCGATGAGACTGAGCCTTGGCGTGTCAATCTCAACGCCCGTTATGGTGCCCACAATGAGCAGCGCTATGGTGGCGTGGTAAGCTTCAACGCCGGAAAAGTCAACAGTTCCACTACCCTCCAGTACAACCACATCGACTCCTACAACATGAAGAATGAGGGGGACTACAACCGTTTCTACGGCGGTTACAACTGGAACGTGAAGGAACGTCTCACCATCAAGGCTACCGACAGGCTGAAACTGATTGCCCGTGCCGGATATTATTTCAGACAGCGCAACGCGCAGGAAGCATCACGCGACAGATATAGGGATTTCTCCGGTGGTCTTCGTGGCATCTACACTTTCTCGCCTGATGATAATCTGGAACTTTCCTACAACTTTGACCAATATGACAAAAGCGACTTCCTTACCATCACCTCCAAGGATGTGAGAAAGTACAGCAATGTGCAGAATGGCGCCCGTGCCATCTACAACCACACTTTCGGGGGCAAGCATATCCTCACTGTAGGTGGTGATGTGATGCGCGATTATCTTAAAAGCTACCAGTTTACCAACGGGGGCAATAAATCACAGGTCACCGCCGACGGATTCGCACAGTTCGATATGAATTTCATCAAGAACCTCAACATCATAGCCGGCGCACGCTACGATTATTTCTCCGAAGCAAAAATGAAGCATGCATCCTCACGCCTCAGCATGATGTACAAGGTCGACAATGTGGCGCTCCGAGGGTCATACTCCGGTGGATTCCGTGCTCCGACTCTCAAAGAGATGTACATGGACTTTGATATGGCGGGGATTTTCATGATTTACGGCAACCCTGACCTTAAGCCTGAGACAAGCCACAACCTGCAGCTTTCTGCTGAATATACTCACCGGTTGCTCAACTTCAACATCGGCGGTTTCTGCAATCTCGTGGACGACCGCATCACCACTGCCTGGAGCCAGGCGCTGAAAGGGCAGGTCTACACCAATATCGACAAGGTCACCATAGCGGGGATTGATGCCAATGTGTCATGGCGGGCAGCTTGTGGTTTCGGCACACGTCTATCCTACATGTTCACTCACGAGCATGTGAAGAAAGGTCAACCCTACACATCGTCCACTCGTCCTCATACCGCCACGGTGCGATTCGACTATTCACGCAATTGGAAACACTACGGACTCTCCGCCGCACTCAACGGCCGAATACTGTCAAAAGTCACAGTCGACGAGTATACCTCCGTAAGCTCCTATGAGGACACCGAGCGTGTCACTTACCCCGCCTACATGATGTGGAAACTCAACACTACCCACAACGTATACAAAGGGGTCAACATCACTCTTGCCGTGGATAATCTCCTCAACTATGTCCCGAAATATTATTATAACAATTCCCCGACTACCAACGGTACCACCGTATCAGTAGGTATGTCGATAGATATTGACGAGTTTTTCAGGAAATGAAACAACAAAAAAAAGTAATCATCATCACAATCGCCTGCGTTATTTTTCTTACCGCAGGCTATTTGCTGTGGAATGCCTTCGCCTCATCAACCCGAATTGCATTTGTTAATTTCCAGACCATCACTTTAGGGCAGATAGCAAAGGTCAACGACAATTCATTTATAAAAATAGAGGAACTGCCGGTAGAGCAGCTCGACAAAGCCGGCAAATACGACATGGTATTTGTAACCGGCATGGGGCTCCGCATCACGGACGAACAACGCCAGGAACTAATCAAAGCTGCTGAAAACGGCACTCCGGTGCTCACTATAGGCGCCACTAATCCTCAGAACCATATCGTATCGGTGGACTCTGTGGATACTGAGTTCTTGAAACAATACCTCAGCGGCGGTAAAAACAATTACAGGAACCTTCTGAGATATGTGCGCAAATTCATCGACGGAAAGAAATTCTTCATGGCCGAGCCGGGCAATCCTGTTGTTGCCGCCTCTTCACTCATTTACTATCCCGGCGAGGAGGATGACCTGAATTTCAATTCTGTAGCCGACTATGAAGCATTCCTTAAGAAAAACGGCAAATTCAAGGAGGGCGCTCCCCGTATCATCCTTACCGGCATGATGGGTGTGCCCGAACAGCTTATTGACTCACTGGAAAGCACCGGAAATATGGTATATCCGGTCAACACTATTCAGCTCCTTATCAAAAACGGACATGCCGACTCCATTCAGGCTTCTGCCATCATAAACATGGCGCACGGACGCATGGGCGACATGGTGGTGAATTATCTTAACGAAAATAACATCACGCTTTTCTCGCCCGTCAATGCCAACCGCGACTACAACGAATGGATGGCGGATAAGATGGGGATGAACGGAGGCTTCATGTCGCAGAGCATCGTCACTCCGGAAATCGACGGAGCTATACGCCCCTTCACTCTTTTTGCACATTTCCCCGGCGATGACGGGTTGCCATACGTCAAAGCTATCCCCGGTCGTCTTGGTGAATTTGTTGAGACCGTCAATAACTATCTCTCACTCCGCACCACACCCAACAATGACAAAAAGATTGCTATCTTCTATTTCAAAGGTCCCGGACAAAACGCTCTCGTTGCCGAAGGCATGGAGGTGGCGCCATCGCTCTTTAATCTTCTGACTCGTCTGAAGACCGAAGGATATAAGGTTGACAATCTACCCGCATCGGCTGCCGAGCTTGAACGCCGCATCAACGAACAGGGTAAGGTGTTCAATGAGTACGCCATGGGTGCTAAAGAGGATTTTGTCAAAGCCCACTCACCCGAAATTATCAATTCGGCCGACTATGAGAAATGGTGCGAGGCTGCATTCTCAAAGGAGATGCGCAACGATATTGACGGAGTGGACGGAGCATTCCCCGGTCACGGTTTGAAGACAGCCGATGGAGACCTCGCACTCGCTCGCCTTCGCTTCGGCAATGTAGCGCTGATTCCTCAGACTGCTGCCGGTCTCGGTGACGATGATTTCAAAATAGTCCATGGCACGGATGCAGCTCCCCCCCACAACTATGTGGCTGCATATCTCTGGGCGCGCTACGGTTTTGAGGCTGACGCTCTCATTCACTTCGGTGCTCATGGAAGTCTCGAATACACTCCGCGAAAACAAGTGTCGCTTGGCAGCAATGACTGGTCTGACCGTCTGGTCGGTACTATGCCTCACATTTATGTCTACTCCACAAGCAATGTGGGCGAGGCGATGATAGCCAAGCGCCGCAGCTATGCCGGCATAGTCAACTATCTCACACCTCCATTCATGGAGAGCGAGGTTCGCGGCATCTACAAAAATCTCTCGGATGCCATAAATGAATACAATCGCCAGAGCGGCGCCGACAATCCGAATGAAAATGCTGTAACCAAAGCTTCGCTTCTGGTTAAGAAATACACCGTCGAACTTGGCATCCACCGTGAACTGCGTCTCGACAGCATTCTCTCCCAACCCTACACCGCCGATGACATAATCCGCATTGAAAATTTTGCCGAGGAGCTTGCAAACGAGAAAATCACCGGTGCTCTCTACGTTATGGGACAGCCTTATGCGGATGAGAACATAAATTCCACCGTTTATGCCATGACTGTCGACCCTATAGCCTACAGTCTTTACAACCTGGACAAACAGCGCGGTCGCACCGACATAGATTATGAGCATGAGCGCACACGCTTTACCCATACTTATGTCAACAAGGCAAAAGGCATGGTAAATTCGCTCCTCTCATCAGCCCGTACCGTTGATGACGCCGAAATATGCCGGATTGCCGGTATAACCGCCGCCGAACTCGACAGCGCACGTGCCATCGAATCATCAATCAATGGCTCAAAAAATCTGCTGTCACGCATGATGGTGATGGGGTCTATGATGACTCCGACCGGTACTGCTGCAGCCAAGCTTTCCGAGAGACCCAAAACATCAGGAATGAAGTCAATGATGTCAAAAGCCGGTATGAGTCCCGAAAAAGCCCTTGAAATGGCAAAGAAAATGGGGGCTGACGAGGAAGCCATCAAGAAGATGGAAGCTGCCATGAAGCGCAAGAAGTCAGCGGGCACCCCTGCTGCCGGAAACCCGCACAGCGGCGCCGGAATGCCGGGTATGAGCGTGCCCACTCTTAACAAAGAGCAGATGGAATTTGCAATGGCTGTCACCGAAGTGGAACGTGCAGTCAACAATATCATCAAATACCGCACTGCATTAGCTGGCAGCCCGACCTCTGAGATGAATTCAATGGTCAAGGCTCTCAACGGCGGCTACATCGCTCCGACCTCCGGCGGTGACCCTGTACTCAACCCCAACGTACTTCCCACGGGACGCAACATGTTTGCGGTCAATGCCGAGGAGACCCCTTCAGCTGTGGCTTGGGAAAAAGGCAAGGCTCTTGCCGAAAGCACTCTTGCCATGTACCGCAAAGCTCACGGTGACTCTCTTCCACGCAAAGTCAGCTACACCCTCTGGAGCAGCGAATTTATCGAGACCGAGGGTGCCACAATAGCTCAGATACTCTACATGCTTGGTGTCGAGCCTCTCCGCGACCCATTCGGACGTGTCACAGACCTGCGCCTCATCCCCTCTGCCGAGCTTGGACGCCCGCGCATCGACGTTGTGGTACAGACAAGCGGACAGCTACGCGACCTCGCGGCATCACGCCTATTCCTCATCAGCCGTGCAGTCAAGATGGCTGCCGACGCTTCCGACAAGGAATTTCCCAACTTTGTGGCGGAAGGTGTGATTGAGTCCGAGCAGCATCTCGTTGACAAAGGTGTCACCCCCAAGGAAGCCCGTGAGCTTTCAACAGCCCGTGTGTTCGGAGGTGTCAACGGTAATTATGGCAGCGGCATCCAGGGGATGGTCGAAGCCGGCGACCGTTGGGAAAACGAATCGGAAATCGCCGAAACATACATGAACAACATGGGGGCAATCTATGGCAGCGAGGAGGATTGGGAAAAGATGCGCGACTTTGCCTTCGAAGCGGCGCTGACCCGTACTGATGTTGTAGTGCAGCCCCGCCAGAGCAACACATGGGGGGCGCTGAGTCTCGACCATGTGTATGAATTCATGGGTGGCATGAACCTTGCGGTGCGCAATGTCACCGGCAAGGATCCCGAGGCATATCTTAGCGACTACCGTAACCGCAACAACAACCGCATGCAGGAGGTCAAGGAGGCGATCGGTGTGGAAAGCCGCACCACTATCCTCAACCCCACCTACATCAAAGGGAAGATGAAAGGTGGTTCAGGGGATGCCTCTGCTTTCGCCGACATAATCCGCAACACCTACGGATGGAACGTGATGAAACCGGCCGCTATAGATGACGAGCTGTGGGATGACATATACGACACCTATGTGGCTGACAAGAATAACCTTGGTGTAAAGGAGTATTTCACCTCCACCAATCCCGCCGCCATCGAGGAAATCACGGCTGTGATGCTCGAAACCGTCCGCAAAGGGATGTGGGATGCATCTCCCGAACAAATCGCCGAGTTAGCAGCCCTCCACACCGAAGTAGTGAATGAATACCAACCCTCATGCTCCGGATTCGTATGTGACAATCCAAAATTACGCGATTTCATCTCTTCGAATGTTTCCAAGGAGACTGCGGTCAAGTACAATCAGGCCATCGGGACCATACGTGCCGAAAACATCTCAGGTGCTGATAATGATGGCATGGTAATGGAGAAAGAGGAGCTGAATTCAACCGAGCAGACCACCGACCGCATAAATGGTATTATAGTAGGTGCCATTGTGATTGTAGCATTAGTAGGCTTTATCCTGCTTCTGCGCCGTCGCAAAAATTCATGCTGTGAGTGATGGAAATTGTTATCGTAATAATCATGCTGTTGGTAGGCTTCAATTTCGTATTGAAGCTTACCTACCACAATCTCCTTGGGAAACTGCTCACCTGTGCGGTTGCTGCCCTCTTCGTCGGACTCATGTGTGAGGAGGCGACATCACAGTCAAAGACCCAGATTTCCGATTGGCTCAACCGCCCGGAACTGATGCTCGACACGTCGGTGCTCCTTACCGTGGATGTATTCTTCCAGGTTGCATTCTGTGTGATGATGGCAAAAAAGCTCGCCAACGAACGGTTCACAAGAGTAGACTCTGTCATTTACACTGTGACCCTATGGTTTCCGGGGCTGCTGATTTTCCCCACGCTCTTCGCCCTGCTTGTGGAAATGATTTTCTCATTTCCGGGCACTGATTTCGCCACATTGGCATGGTGCACTGCCGCAGCTGTGATGATTTTAGCTCCCGCCATTATATTTGGTATTAAATGGCTCCTCCCGGAGAACGACCTTCGCCTTGAGCTCATGTTCATGATTAACGCGCTCACCGCCATCCTCGGGGTGATTGCCACCGTCAACGGACGCACTGCCGTGAAGGGTACAAACTCTGTGGAATGGGACGCGCTCCTCGGTATTCTTGCCATTCTGTCAATCGGCACTATAGCCGGTCTACTCATCAATAAACGTAAAACATCAAAACTTATATCCCATATAAAATGAACGTAATCTCTAACATTCTCTATTGGATTTCCACCGGTTTGTTAGTTCCGGTAATCGTGCTCCTCATCTTTTTCTTTATCCGCGCCATCATCCTTATCGGAGCTTTCTTCGGTCAATACATGCAGGTTAAGAAACACTCTGCATCTTTCTACTCCCGCATCGAAAAACTGACTCCGGCATCGGTGGAGGAGTTCAGTGCTTCACTTCCCGAGAAGGCTGACTCTATCGTGACTGCCTACGCAAAAAAAATCATTGCCAACCGCGACAATGAACCCAAAATCGACCTCCTGCTTTCAGAATATGAGATTGAGGCCGACAAAGAACTTTCTACCTCGAAAGTGCTGACCAAGATGGGTCCTATCCTCGGTCTGATGGGTACACTTATCCCTATGGGTCCGGCTCTCGTGGGTCTCGCTACCGGCGATATCGCTTCAATGGCCTACAACATGCAGGTGGCGTTTGCCACTACTGTAGTCGGTCTTGTGGTAAGTGCCATCGGTTTCCTTACCCAGCAGGTCAAGGAACGTTGGGCGGTGAAAAATATCACCATGCTGGAATATCTTGCCGATGTGGTCAAACAATCTAACACCCGTAAGCAATGAGAAGACGCCGACTTTTAGACCGCCGCGAGGATAGCGACCCGATGAGCGTGGTCAGCAACCTGTTTGACGTGGCCATGGTGTTTGCCGTGGCTCTGATGGTGGCTCTCGTGAGCCGCTTCAACATGACCGAGATGTTCTCGCAGGAAGACTTCACGATGGTCAAGAATCCCGGCAAGGAGAATATGGAGATCATCACCAAGGAGGGTGAGAAAATCAACCGTTACACCCCATCTGACGACAAGGATTCATCAGGCAATAAAGGCAAGCGCGTTGGCACAGCCTACGAGCTTGAGAACGGTGACATCATCTATGTTCCGGAATAACTGTCGCATACATAGCAAATAAGTGTGATAGGAAAACACACGCAACACTAATCGTGGAGCTATATGCTCATTATACTAATCAGATGAATCGGACCTGTCGAAATAGAGTTTTCAACAGGTCCGGTTTTTATCATTCGTCAACACTAAGCGTGGCGACATCCACTACCGCTTACTCACGGTAATCGGTCTCTATAAGGTCATGGTAAAGCTTAATCTTACCTACCGGTTTCCCGTTCTTGTCTTTTGCTATAATACCCATACTCCTGCTCAACAATCCGGGGTCCTCCTTATACTTCCATACCTCACGCAGATACACCTTGCGTTTGTAACGGTAGAGGTTATCCTCATCCAAAGGGAAAACAACCATCGGTTCAGTCTGCTGCTCCAATCCGTTGATTTCAAACCTGAACTCCCCTCCTTCGCTTACTGCCTCCATGATTAATCCCGGCAATCCACACAGCTGCCATGGACCCTCCTGCACTGGAATATCCTTTGCAAACCACGCATTCCAGCGACGTCCATGATAATCAGCCACTGCCTTCTGACATTCGTACCCTAACACCATCTTTACCGAATCCTCCAGTTCCCATTCCAATTCCTCCATCGGAACAGTGTAGACAATATCGTCGCCATTGAGTCTATTGAATACTTCCATTTCCTCCTTATCATGATACTTGTACACTCTCGTCCTCTCTCCACTTTTAGGCATTCTGTCTGCTACTTTAGTCAAGTCAATATGTATTCTATTGGCCGTTCTGGTCGTTGCTTCTTTAATCAATGCATCCTGCAGCGCCTTCCCCTCATCGGTAGCCATGAGACACTCATATTCGTATGTTTTATTACTGAAATAATGCGACTCGCGTGGTGCTATCTGAAGGATAAACACATCCTCCACCACAGTCTCCTCTCCTGTCCTCTTGGTATCCATAGCTGTATACATATAGCTGGCCCGCATCACCGATTGAGGCATCTCATCTGCTCCCAGCACACTCATGCCAGCTGACATCAATGTAAAGCAAAAAACTAAAAATCTTCCCATCTGATTAATAATCATGATTACTTATTTCAATTATTGGTTATTCTTTCTTATTATCTGCACCGGCTCCCAATCCCTCTTTATCGGTCTTGTCTCTTAGCGCTTGTTTTCAGACGTTAGGCTATTACCTCGATATATCTAATTTATTAAGTCCTCGTTGACTGCAAATTTAGTCATTATCCCCCAATTATACAATTTTCATGATATATTTAGTTGATTAAAACACCCTGTTTTTCACCAACAATTGGATATCACGAATAATTATAAAGACAATCGATAATGACTGCACATGAATATATTTTCAAAGAACTGACATGGATTTTTATATTACATGACTAATGTTTTGTAATTTTGCGAAATAATCACGGCAATATAGTAACAACCCCAAAAACATCCATGGGCTGATGTCTCTTAACGAACAAAACATAAACGTAGACGAGATATTCCGGACGTACTATCGTCCGCTATGTCTATATGCTCTGCATTATCTTCGCTCCGTTGAAAATGCTGAAGATGTGGTGCAGGACTGCATCACCGATTTCCTTGAACGCACCGGCACAGGACACCGTGTATCTAACGTCAAATCCTACCTGTTCATGATGGTGAGAAACCGCAGCCTCGACACCATTAAAGAGATGAGCGGGATAGACTCCTCACGCAGTTCGGATGAGTTCGAGGACCTGATTGATGAGTCGGACTATGAGGAAGCCTCGTTCATCGAAGCTCGAATGTGGACCGCCATTGACTCTCTTCCCGAAAAATGCCGCGAAGTATTCTTGCTCAGCAAAAGAGACGGATTGAAATATGAGGAAATAGCCGAAGAGCTCGGCATATCGGTCAATACGGTAAAAAATCAGGTGAGCAAAGCCTTAAAAGCACTCAAAAATGGGTGTCACCGTATATATATGTTCTTCTTCGGATAATTTTTTTCAAAATCGCATAGTAGTATTTGATTTTTTCCGGTCTTATAATATAATCATGGAAAAAGAAACAAAATATCTCAAATTCGTGGTCAATTTCTACACCCCCGGGGCGTTTGACACACGCAAGGCAATCAACGCTTACAAATCGACTCACCGTGTAAGGCTCAATCCTTGGCGCAGATATGCCATTGGGATAGCGGCTATGGTGGCGGTATGCTTCATTGCCGGCTACTTCCTCATGAGAGAATCGCATGACACTGTACGCCTCACCGCTTACAGTGACACAGCCACATACACACTTCCCGACAGTTCTCTGGTCACCATCTATCCCCACTCATCTCTCACTTATCAGCCTGAGCAGTTTGGCAACGGTGAGCGCAACGTTGATATGACCGGTAAAGTGATGTTTGAAGTTCGGTCCAATCCTGATGCGCCATTCACAGCCAATACCTCAAACGCTTATGTAAGAGTGCTCGGTACTCGTTTTACAGTCGACGACAGCCATCCCGATTCTATTGACGTAACAGTCACCTCAGGCAGAGTACTATTCTCGGCTAAGGGAGCTGATACGGGTGTGACACTAACCAAAGGAATGCAAGCCTATCTCCTCACGGGCGATTCCATTCCGCACATGGTCGAACACTCTGCAGGTGATGGTCGTCCCACTCACCGGTTCATATTTGACCACACTCCGCTTTCTCTGGTTCTTAAAGCTCTTTCCGAACATTTCCATGTAGTCCTCACCTCTCCCGCTTCCGACAAGATGCTTACCGCCGAGTTTGACACAGACAATCTTGATGAAATCATCATGATTATCGAGAAATCGCTTGACGTGAAGATTCGCAAGGAGGATGAGTCATGATACCACTGGTGATTCACCTGTTTCTCTCCCTGCTCTTTTCCGTTCCGCTCCCTACATCTTCCTCCCACGCAGACACTCGACCCGCGGAATTGACATTGCGCTCCCGGATGGAACAAATCCGTGATATATATGATGTAAAATTCGTATATGATTCCTCATTACATCTTGACATACCCTACACCGGCAAAACCACCGAAGGTTTGAGCCTTGAAGCATCTTTGCAAGAACTGTTCCGGCACTCCGGCTTCCGATGGGAGGTTAATGGCAAATATGTGGTGATACTTCCACTCAGAAATTTCACATTGAGCGGCTATGTGACCCTTGAAGATGGCGAGACAGTAATCAACGCCACAGTCATGGACCTCACTACCGGTTCTGGCACACTTACCAATGAACATGGTTTCTACTCGCTCACCCTTCCCGAGGGACGCCACTCGGTGCGCTTTTCATTTATTGGTTGCAAAGAGACTATAGAGCATATCGCTCTGGTGCGCAACGTGACGCGCAACGTCACCCTCCCCTCGGGCGAGGAACTTGCCGAGGTAATTGTAACCGCCGACCTCAACTCCCCGCTATCGACCACGCAGACAGGCAAAGTCACCATAACCGACAGAGATTTACAGAAAGAGTTTGCACTTTTCAGCTCACCTGATGTTGTGAAGACTCTTCAGAATCTTCCCGGCGTAGGAGCCGGCACCGAGCTTATATCCGGACTCTACGTGCATGGAGGCGCCAACGACGAGAATCTTTTCATGCTCGATGGCACCCCTCTCTATCAGGTGAACCATTTCGGGGGAATCTTCTCTGCATTCAATACTGATGTAATCAAAAACATAGACTTCTACAAGAGCGGTTTTCCGGCCCGATATGGCGGTCGTTTGTCATCAGTGGTGGATGTACGCACCAAAGAGGGAAACATGATGGAACATCATGGCAGTTTCAGCCTCGGGCTGCTCGACTGCCGTCTGCAACTCGAAGGACCCATCAGAAAAGGGCGCACATCTTACAATTTTGCCATACGCCGCTCATGGCTCGACCTACTCACAATGCCTCTTTTCGATATCCGCAACAGCTGGGCCGACGATGAGGTGAACATCCGCTATGCTTTCCATGACCTTAACGCCAAAATGACTCACCTGTTCTCCGACCGTAGCCGTGCCGACATAAGTATTTTCTGGGGCGACGATGAGTTCCGTTCTTATGACAAGGATTCCGATGATTTGCCCGATGGTGAAAAAAACAATGAGTACAGCAAGCTCAATCTGAAGTGGGGCAATTTCACCACCGCCATAAACTGGAAATACATCATCACCTCCAATCTTCACACTGTGCTTACAGGAATATACACCCGTAACCGTTCCAGTCAGCGATATTTCGAAGAGAATACAATCTCAGGTGACTCAACCTTGTCGGCAATCTCCCACAACGAGACCAACACGTGGGCGACCATCGACAATCTCGGCACCCGTTTCGAAGCCGACTACCGTCCCGACAACCGCCACCATATCCGTGGAGGCATAAATTTCCTATATCACTATTTCCGTCCGCAAAGTTATTTTTCAAGAAATTTCGCCGGCAATCATCTCTCGCAGGATACCATTACACAAAGCGGTTTCCAATCATATCGAGGACAGGAACTGTCAATTTACGCGGAAGACGACATTGCCATGACCAATAGGCTCAGACTGAATCTCGGCATACATTACTCTCTTTCTCATGTGCCGAAAAAAACCTATCATTCGGTGGAACCAAGAGTAGCCCTGCGCTATCAACTGGCACGAGGCATTACCATGAAGGCATCCTACACCGAGATGAGCCAGTTCATGCACCAGCTTACCAACTCCTATCTCAATCTTCCCATGGATTATTGGGTTCCCTCCTCTTATCCCATCTCCCCTGCCCGCTCCCGGCAATATGCAGCAGGTGTCTATCTCCTCCTCCCTCACGGCATCCGGTTCAATCTTGAAGGTTATTACAAATCATCCCGCAATCTGATTGAATATGATGGAGGCAGCTCGCAGACACCTGCCTACGAAGATTGGGAATCACGTGTACGCAAGGGCAAAGGCAAAGCCTACGGAATGGAGACAGAGGCTGCCTACGGCACCGGACGGTGGGAAATGACAGCCTCCTACTCGCTCGCATGGGTAAGGAAAAAATTCCCCGATTTTTACCCCGGATGGTACCCTGATAAATTTGACAACCGCCATAAGTTTAACATCAACCTCTCACTTAAAATCTCATCAGGCATAGATGCTTACTTCGCATGGAATTACCGTAGCGGAAACCGCATGACTGTGCCCGAGCATCTCGTCATAGCTCCAATCATTCCCGGCATACCGGATAGTTCCGCCCCTCAATGGATATATCAACAGCCCAACAATATCTCTCTTCCTGATTACCATCGTCTTGATGCCGGGATTAACTTCCGCAGCATCACACGTAAAGGATATGAACGTATCTGGAACATAAGCATATACAATGCCTATTGCCGCATGAATCCGTTTTTCGCTAAGATTGAGCAACGTCCCGACGGTTCATTTACTGCTAAATCAACCGCTCTCTTCCCTATAATTCCATCATTCAGCTACACTCTGAAATTCTGACCTCACCGATATGCTACCACATCTCACCACAATCCTCTTCCTCCTGCTTTTACTTTGCTCGTGCGACTCCTATTTTGAGCCGGAATGTCCGGATACCGACGAAAAGACAGTGCTCTACTGTATGCCTTCGCCCGACACCGACACTGTGCTCATACAACTGTCACGAAGCGTGCCGCTCTCAAGTTCCGGCACCCCTCCGAAGGGTATTCCGGGAGCCGATATTGATTTCAGAATAAACGGTACTCTACACCCCGTACAATGGAATGAAAAAGCTACTCCGTCACTCCCCGCAGAGTGCTATTATGTGTGCAGCCATGTAAATGAGGGTGACAGAATTGAAATCATGGCTTCAACCGAGGGCATCGCACCGGTAAGCGCTTTCACCGTAATCCCACCTCCATTCCCGCTCAACCACATATCATTCGGACTAAAGCCCGGCATATCTCCACAATTACAAATCCGCATCAATTTCACGGATGACGCATCATCCGTTGATTATTATGGTGTGAGGGTATGCCGAATGAACGTATCAGGCGCTGACTCCACGGAAACGGTGCTCAAGCCGGGGCTCACTGACGAACCGTTGCTTAACCATAAAGTCGGTATCGATGCCACTTTTGACCTTGATTACAATTATTATCAGGACCTCTATATCTGGAGCGATGAGCAGGTACAGGGCAAGGAGTATACCCTGCGCCTTAATGTGGATTATCTCCCCGATACGCCGGAAGAATCGGGACAAGCTGCCTCCGGAGAGAAGCATCTCTACAAAGTGGCGCTCTACACACTTTCCTCCGAACTCTACCATTATCTTAAATCGGTTAACGATATCAGCAATAATGAGCTTGGACAAAACGGACTGGCACCCATCAGAAGCCACTACACCAACATCACGAACGGATTCGGCGTATTAGGCGGCTGCCAATATTACGACTCCGGCTGGCTTTCACCTCATCTGTAGTCGGTCTCGAGAAAATCATAAATAATGGTTTGCTGACTCTCGGATGGTTTCGTGGCTCCCCTGTATGAGTCAGAGTCTTTGCCATCCACTCCCATCAGCAGTAGTGCATTAAGCTCCTGGTCAGGACCGGAGATTGAGGCTCGTTTTTCCTTTAAGAAGCTTATACGGTCTGTTTTTTCCAACACTGGATTACCCGGCTTCGGTGTGACAGGTTGTGAGAATTTCTCAACACCTGTAATCGTAAATTTATGCTCATCCTCCTCACACGAAGCCTCCATTATCAGCCCCGGAAGCCCGTACAATTTCCATGGACCGTCAGTAACCGGGATTTCAGGAGCAAACCATGCCGTCCATCTGCGCCCATGGTAATCGGCAAACGCCTGCTGGCATTCATAGCCAAGCACAGTGCGCAACGAATCGCCGATGGTCCACTGCAACTCACCTATTGGCTCAGTATATACATAGTTGTTCATGTTGACGAAGTCAATCACACTGATTTCACCTTTGTCAAACCATTTTGTCACCTGTGTATGCACATCCTTGCAAGGCATATCTATTGCATCAATATCTCCGTGTCCTTTTGCCATGGCATCGGATATCATCTGGTGATATATTTTCCTGCCGTTCGGTGTATCACGCAACGAGTCAAGAAACTCTGTCTTTATACTGTAGAAGCGCGACATCTCAGGTGCAATGAGCAAAATCATGTCGGCATGTTTCCTTTTATTCTCACCATCGCTGAAAGTGACATTGTAATCATAGTCATAGCTCGCCCTCATTATTGACATAGGATATTTTTTCTTAGCCATCGTACCTGAGGCAATAAAAAGCAATCCTAAGAGTGTCACGATAAATTTTTTCATATCTCTGCACTTTTTATTTGTAATCTGTCTCTATAAGGTCGTGCAACAATTTTACTTTCCCTATCGGCTTCCCGTTTGCGTTTCGCACATTGCCGCCGAGCACCTTGGCGGGGTCCTCAAGACTTTCATTTTTCTCTCTGAGAAATTTAATACGGTCTGTCTTGATGTAATCCCGTTTCTTTGGCATAGGAAGTATCGGCTCCTCGACCTTTTCCACTCCGTTTATTACAAAGATATATTCATCACCCTCGGTACGCGCCTCCATAATCAGACCCGGAAGTCCGCACAACTGCCAGGGACCCTCCTGCACAGGTATGTCCGGAGCAAACCATGCCTCCCAGTTACGACCATGATATAGCGATTCCGCCCTTTGGCATTCATAGCCAAGTATAGTCTTGACCGAATCTGTGATTTCCCACACCAAATCAGCCATCGGCACCGTGTAGACCACATCCTCAAATGGCAATCTGTCTGTCACTCGCAGTTCTCCCGCACCGTGCTGTTTATACACCACCCTGGCGTTGCCACGCTTTGGCATATCATCCTTGACGAGGTCCATTTTGATTTCCTTCACTTTACCGGAACTGTCATATACCGTGGCGCGACGGAACAAATCGCTAATCAGGGCTTTACCCTCATCCGTCGCCATAAGTTTCTCATACTCATAATTGGTTATTCCGCAAAAGCGTGATTCTCCGGGTGCTATCTGGAGCATATAATCCTCCGCCCTGCTGTACTCCTTACCATTATACGGAGCTGTACCGAGGTAAGTGAAGGTATAGGTGGCGCGCATGAACGCTATCGGTACATCCTGTGCTGATACATCCTGTGCTGACACTCCCGGCACGACCGCGAGCATGCACATGGAAGCGAGTATTGATTTGATTACTTTATATTTCATGCAAAAACAGTTTATTTTACTTTTTAAGATATATGGAAATCATGAACTCACGTCCGCGCAGACTGCTCGAGCGCTCCACTTCAGAAAGGGTTCCGTACGATTTATAATAGTATTCCTTACGATTTAGGATATTTGAGAGTGTGGCTGATATCTCCACTCGGCGCGAGATATTGTAAGCCACCTTGGTGTCGAGCATAAACAGGTTCTTATACTCATGGGGTTCCAGTTCATTGCGATAGAACTCTCCCGACGCACTCCAGCTGAACTTGTTGCCGGGGGTCCATACACCTGTGAAAGTATGCTGGAAATCGTTGGTCGACTGCGAGGGGAGACGCTCCATACGCAGATATGACCTCCCGTATTCGAACATGTAGCTCCAGTTGAAATAGGTCGACACATTACCATTGAGCCTCGCCATCAACGACAGATTACGGTTGGAGTAATCCACTACCCTTGATTGTGACATGATATTCTTGTCCGATATCATATATGAACCGTTTAAACTCACTGCCCCGCGCATGAAATCGAGCGATTTGCTCATGTTGAGCATGATATTTGTAGTCTCATGCCGGCTTGGTGATTTGCGATAGGAATAGATGATGTAATCATCCACAATCTGCTGTGCGGTACCATATTTTGTCTTTCCCCACGAATGCATGGCATTGGCAAACACAAAAATACCCTGGCGGGGATAGCGGTAACGATACGACAGGCTGACCGATTGACCCGATGATGGATAATAGTCATCCACTCCACCCTGTAGCGTACGGTAATTCGACAACGTCACCCCCGGATGTATGTTGTGCAGTGAGGCCGGTGTACGTTTTGCCGAGCCGCTTGCCCTTATCTCCATACGTGGTGTCACCTTCCATTGCAGAGACAAGTGGGGCGAGGCAAATACCTCCCGCCGGTCATCAAGTCCGGCACTGAAAAAGTAGCTGTAGAAATTCATCGGCACAGTGAGCCGTAGCTCAAACCTACGGTAATTGTATTCAATCTTTGGCGACACGTACAGTCTCAGATAATTTGTCGTAAGGTCATTATCCTTCTTATAATCCAACGCATCCATCCCCCATAGCTCGGTATCGAGATTACGGAAATACCCGCTCACTCCTCCGTCAAGTGAAATCATCAATCCTTTGAGCACAAATCCGTATGAGGCATTTTCATTGGTTAAAAATGAATGCTGCCCCACTCTCTGCCCGTAATCTGTACCATTCTGCTCCACCGTGAGACGCTCCGGATGCGACATCCACTCGTTTAGACTTGTGAATGTGACCAGATGATGCGAGCCGAAACGACGGATTACTTTCAGATTATTTGTCACTGAATACTCCGGGGTCCTCGCTTTCTGCTCATTCTGCAGGGTGCCCCCAAGGTTCAGCTCCATGTCATTCCAACTGAGCTTGGTATCAAGAGTATTGTTAAGAAAATACTTTTTCTCATTCACCTCATAGCTGAATTTACCCGTAAGCTCATCGGTGTGGGCGAGCGCCCTCTTATCCTCCGTGATTACCTTGTCGCCCGAATCGAGAAAATAGCTTGTCACCGTAGAGCCGCGCGAACTCACTCGGTCCTTAAGGTAATCTATCTGGGCTTTGAACTCGCCCCCTCTCTTATTTTTCCAAAGATGACTGGATGAAAACATCCAGGAACGGTTCATCAGTGTGCGTTTCTGCTTGAGACCCGGGGTTGAGGGAGTGGATATGCTCACATAGTTTCCCAGCTCCTCCTCCGGACCGCCACCGGTGAAGCTATACAGCTGCTGGCGTAGACTCGTACCGTTATTGTTACCTTTCAGTGTTGTTATCATCTGATACGAGCCGCTCACCATCATGGTGAATATATCAGCATCCCAAATCGCCCCTTTCGGTTGATTGGAGTATCCGCCACCTATATTACCATGCATCAACATGGTAGCCTTAGAGCTGTTTTTCATTTTCAGATTTATGGCAGCTTTGTCCGAGAAGCTGAGCCCCCGCAGCACCTGCATGGGTTGATGGTTTTCCATCACCTCTACAGCCCCGATATCATCATGGGCTATCCCATTGGTGGCTATGCCATATTTCCCGCCAAGCAAATCATTACCTTCGATATAGAATTTGTTTATCGCCGTGCCCTGATACTTGATTCTACCTGAGCTTTCCACATCTATGCCGGGCATACGGTTGAGCACATCTCCGATTGTCTTGTCCTGCTTCTGCGCGAAGCTTGCCACACTATAGGTGATTGTGTCACCATTCTCACGGATACGCTCAGCCTTCACTGCCACCTCCTTCAGCTGAAAAGCCTCGGTGGTCATCGTAACGGTGATTGGAAAACTTTTCCCCGCGAGGTCGACCTTCTGCTTGGCATATCCTATCATTGATGACTCAAGCACACATCCATCCACCGAGGGCAGCGTCATGGAGAATTTACCGTTGGTATCCGATGAGGCGAATTTCTTTATTTTCCCATCTGCTCCCCTCACCATCACTGACACCCCCGCCAGCGGCTCTTTGTCAGAGCCATCTATCACTTTTCCGGTCACAGTAACTTGTGCCTGCATGCCGACTACGAGCCATGTGCATAAAATTATAATGATTGAACGAAGCATAAGCATCTGTGAGAATTATTATTACTAAAACTAAATGATTAGACTTCGCAAATATAATCATTATAATTAATAAATTCATCGCGACCTGCTAATAAATTCGTTCATTTAACTTTTTTTATTTATTAACAACTGTTTTCTCTATTGCTTTTGATGTTTTATTACTACTTTTACACCCCGATAAATCACCGTTTTACAATGCTTATACTGATAGCTGAATCCAAAACCATGACACCTTGTCGCGATGCAGTCGAGAAGGATGAATACATAACCCATTGTCCGGCTCTTGAGTGTGGAGCCGACAGAGTGATGGAGTCGCTTCGCGACATTTCTGCCGAGAATCTGGTGAAGGACTTGAAACTGAGTCTTCCGATGGTGCGCAAATTGCAGCAGATGGTCTATGAGTTCCCTAACAAAGCGTTGGGTTCAAGAGCCATAGAGGCTTTTACCGGAGTGGTATTCAAGGCTTTCGGGTATAGCTCATTGGACAATGAATGTCGCCGTAGCACTGAGGAGAGGGTCAGAATAATCTCCTCGCTCTACGGATGGCTTCGACCGGAGGATATCATCAAGCCTTATCGCTTTGACTTCACCACCCGGCTTGCGCCTGAGGGTAAAAGCTTTAACGTATTCTGGCGTGAGGCGGTGACCGAATGTCTGATGAAAGAAATCAGCACCACCGGTTGCCGGCATTTGCTTGATATCCTCCCTGCCGATGCCGCGCGTTGCATAGATTGGAAAAAGATTGAACCATTGGTGGAGGTGTGGAAGATTGAATTCCGCGAAGTTTTACCGGGTGGATTGATGAAAACGCCAAATGCCGGCAAACTGAAGACCCTGCGCGGCAATCTTCTCCGCCATATAATCAGCGGAGGCATCACCTCTCCCCGGGGACTCTCCGGTTTAGCGACCGACCTTTACATACATGCCGATACTGACAGCACGACCCATACCATCACCTTCCATACCGCTTGAAAATTTAGAGGTCGTTGTCTGACAATAATTGTAACCAACGACCTCTAAAACCTAATCATTTATTATTTACAACTTGTTCTATAAACGTTTTTAAACTCAGGGTATCGGTCGAATGTGATTGGGCTGCTACTATTCCGGCTCCTGTCGACACATTACTGTAGCCATACATTGGGTCGCTGAAACCAAGGTTTGAGAAATCCTCAAGCGTACCCTCATCTCGTTGCCAACAATAATTAGCCCAGAAATAATAGCTTTCAGAGACTGTGGTGAGAGTGAGCACCAGCCCGCAGTCAAACAGGTCGTCATTCTCTTCCCTTGCACTCACTCTATACACGCAGTCGGTGTAATAGAGGTGCAATGGATATGCGGACCCTTGAAAAGACCTGTCGGTAAAAAATGTGAATCCATAGACGTCGCCACCCATTATTGATTCAAACACACCGATATGCTCCGAGAAAATAGGCTCGGCATCCTCTCTGAAATCACCTGAATAGAACCCTGCCGGAGAAGCATACGAGCCATTAGGATTATCATCCGGTTGCGGATGGCGCTGAAGTTTGCAGTAGGATGTATATGAGAAACGGTAATAATTTTCCTCTATTGCAGGGTCATTAATCATCAGATTGGCACGTAGATTAAAATACACCTCTCCCACCGCCACATATCCCGGCAACTCATATATCCGCGCCGAATTGAGATAAGTATCATACGTGACCTCACCAATCGGCACCGCAACAGGTACCGTGACCTCTGCCTCCGCATCGCCATAAGTGTCGCTATGCGCCACGATTTTTATACTGTCACCCTCACGAGGTATGTATGATTCATCCTGAAGCACACCATTGGCATAGATGCTGACAGTAGCGTCGGTCAGCACGCTTGGCTCACGGTCGGTATAAAGCCATGTGCGGGAAACCTGCACATTGATTGGCTCACCGGCAGTAATGAGCGAATTTATACATAGCACCGGGGTGGTGTCAATATCAGGTGTGAAATCTTCGTAACAGCCTGTAAGCAACGTGCAGAAAATAATCAGACTGAGTTTTTTCAAAATTGCCATGTGTAGGAAACTGATGGAATAATGGGTAATAGTTTAACTTTTTGGAACACAGGTTTGCCATCACGGTAATCACGACGTATAGCCACGGTGTTCAGATGGTTATACGCATTGTAAAGACCGAAAGTCCAGTATCCGCGCCCATTCTTCACCTGACACGAAAGGTCAAGGCGATGATAGAATGGCAACTGATAGTTGTTGATTGGTGCACGGAGGGGACTGTCGTACTCACTCTGCTCTAAGCCATCAAAATCAGGCGAGAGCCACATCTGCGACAGGAGCGTGAAGCGGTTGCCACTATGTCCTGTCCAGGCGGCATTGAGCTGTACACGCTCGCTCACAGTCCAGTTGACCGAGATATTGATAGTGTGGCGGTTGTCGAATCGTGCGGGATATCTCTTCCCTCCATTCTTATCTTTGAAAATTCTGTCAGCCCAGGCGAGCGAGTAGGCTATATGTCCCGATAGCTTCCCGAAATTCTTTTCAATCTTAAAGTCGAGTCCTTTGGCTGTGCCTCTGCCTGAGGTCAGGCGTCCATCCCACATCTCAAAAGGTGGACGGAGATAATATTCATCACGATATTCAATCAGATTATCCATCTTTTTGTAGTAACCCTCAAGTGACACACCGTAATTGCCATCCGTCGCCTCCCAATAAACTCCGGCAGCGAATTTGTCGGCAGTCTGAGGTTTGAATTTCCCGGTAACAGGCACCCACTGGTCAACCGGGAGTGACAGATAGCTCTGCGAAAGCTGATGCACGTACTGGGTAGTGCGGCTGTAGGCTCCTTTCACTGCCCAGCAAGGAGCCGGACTATAGCTTACCGACAGTCGCGGTGCCAACCCGTGATATACCTTGCCGTCAATATGGAAAAGAGATGCATGAATGCCCGCATTGAGACGGAACTTTTCCGAAATACGCCAGTCATCCTCAATATATGCATTTAATTCGCTGGCATGATAGGTACTTACCGAATCACGAGCGACTGTCTTAATGTTGTCAAACGTAAACATCCGGTCTGTCTGTGAAGGGCGAAAGGAGTGGAACGTATAACCTGCGCCGAAACGCACTCGTGAATTATCAATCGGATGCCAATCAAAATCGCCTCTGACAATCCAGTCATTTATGTTATTTTTGGTCTTGGTGATGGAACGTGCCGTACTCATGGCAATATCTTCCCATCCCTCCCTATAAGAATAATCGCGTGACATTGAGGAAAAATATCGTGTATAAGCTACTGTGAACTCCGACGTCATCAACGGATTCACTCGGTAATTGGCTCCCGTCTGCACCACAAGGTTGCCCCAATGAAAATCATATTTATCCTTATCCCACCAGCCATACTCTTCCGAGGTCCGGTCCTCTGAACCGGTCTTGAGCAAATCATCGCCGAAATAAACGCTTGCAAACGCGCCCAGGCGCTCGGAAAAGCGACGGTTTACCCTGGCATTCAAATCCATGAAATAGTAACGGAATCGTATTTCGTCTCTGCTCTTCGATGAATTCAATATGGCAAGTGTGGGAATGGTAAGCAAGTCATACCACGACCTGCGCAACGCCACCATGTAGGATGTTTTCTCATCTATCGGACCGTTGATACTGAAGGAACCTGATGTAAGACCGAGCTTCGCTGAACCATGGTGCCCCTCTGTGGACCCGTTCTTCAACCTCACATCCATGAATGAGGAAAGACGTCCGTCATACTTGGCAGGAACCGACGACTTGAAGAAATCGATATATCTGATTGCATCGGCATTGAATGCTGAGAAAAGCCCGGCAAAATGGTTCACTTGATATATCGGCACATTATCAAGCATATAAAGGTTCTCATCCGCATTCCCTCCGTGAACATGCATCCCGCTCGTCCCCTCGGCACCTTCCGATATGCCCGGCTGCATGCTTAGTGTCTTTATCACATCGCTCTCGCCAAGGAGCACGGGGGTGGCAATGACTTTCTCCATGGATATTTTCTCCGCTCCTATCTCGGAGGTCTCAACCACCGGTTCCTCCACACGCGACACCACCAATACCTCATCAAGCATCACTGGCTCCATGTCGGCTTTCCCGCCGGGCAACGCTGTGGGACGGTCTGATTTCGAGGACTTCGGTTTGCGCATGAGCACCACATTGTCTCCACGGATTTCAAACTTTATATCTGTGCCTTTGAACATATCTTTCAGCACCTTTCTAAGCGGTTTATTCTCAGCCGTGACTGTTACCTTCTCATCCTTAAGCAGCTCGGAGGAGTATATGAAATTCTTACCCGTCTGCTCAACCAAAGACCGGAAAACAGTGGCGGCAGGCTGGTCAACAGCCCGGATGGTAACATTTTGTGCGGTTGCACAAAATGACAGGGAGAGAAGGACGATTACAAAAATACACTGTCGCATCATTCCTCAATTTTCATATCTGTACCCAAAATATCATTAATCACGGAAATCAAATCATCCGCCTCACCCTGATAGTGAAGCGACAGACGGTAACCGGTCGCATCTGCCGGCACACCGCTTACATCAACCCCATATACTTCTTTGATTCTCTCCACAACCTCAGGAAGCGGCGTGTTCTCAAAGTCAATAACCTTTATCTCCGATAGCGTTCCCGTAGGTCTGGTATCAATCTCCACCGGTATTTCATGTGCCGGAGCTGCAGAATCCATCCTATAGTCATGATAAAGGAGTGCCGCCGAAGCTGTCAACACCACAGCGGCGGTGATTGCAGCCGCTATCTTAAACGGTCGCCACTTGCGCGAGGGTGCTATATCAAGCCTACGCCACCCGGCTTCAATCGAAAAACGACCCTTGCGGTAATGCTTTGCTATAAATTCAATTTCAGAATCGTGCATGTGATAAAATTTTTATTCAGGCGGCTTTCGCCCGTTGGTTTTATCCCTATGATGCACCTGTCATCGAAAAGTCCTACTGCTAATCCGAAAATTTTTTAAAATTTTTATTTACGCCGCATTTTTAACAATGAAGTCATCTTGACTTCACACTCTTAACCCTACAAAAATGGCAGGAAGAATGGCTTGTGACCATCCGAAAGAGCATCCCTGAGTCTACTGAACGCCTTGGTCATCTGATTCTTGACTGTTTTTATGGAAATATTCATCTCCTCGGCAATCTCTTCGTTTGAAAGACCATCACGTTTGCTGAGCAGAAACACTTCCCGGCAGCGTTCGGGAAGCTCCTCGATGGCGCGCCATATCCGGGCATCACGCTCGGACGTATCAACCGTTTCCTCGCTCACATCCGGAATGGAGCTAAGCTCTACAGTCTCATCCTTGTGGCGAAGCACGCGCACGCATTCATTGTAGACACTACGGTAGACATAAGCCTTGAAATTGGAAATTTCAGCCCCACCCTCGATTGCCAGCCATGCCTTCATGAACACCTCCTGCACTATATCCTCCGCACTATCGGCATCATCGACCATGCGGAGCGCATACATGCCGAGTGGCATATACAACTTTCTGAACAATATTTCAAATTCGCCTATCGTCATATCGGATGGATGCAAAGATAGCGACTTTGCATGAGATTACAACATGCGCAAAGATAAATTAACCCAGATTGCCACTACCGGCACCGCCACAATCACTCCCCGCGAAAAGTCAGCATATACCCGAATCCACGTTGATTTATTATGGATATTCTACGGTCATGTCGCAACACTCTACGCAATTTATGAATATAACCGTGGAGCGAATTGCGGTTGCTCAGCTCATCGCGCTGCCACACCGTGAGCATCAACTCCGAGGCATCGACAGTGTTCCCCATATTCGCCAACAGTTTCGCCAATATTCGTGCCTCTATGTTAGAGACTGGTATCTCCTTCCCCTGAAATATAAGCAGTTGGGAAGTCAAATCAAAACTGTAGGAGCCGAGATTATACACCATATTTCTTGCCTCAAGACTTATTTTTCGACGGAGCAATGACTTGACTCTGACCAACAGCTCCCGTAGTTCAAACGGTTTTTTAAGATAATCATCGGCTCCCGACTCAAACCCCGCTTCCACATCCTCAACACTACTTTTTGCCGTGAGGAAGATTACAGGCACATCCGGAGAGCTGCGACGTATCTCCCGAGCCATCGAGAAGCCATCGAGCCGTGGCATCATGACATCTGCAACTATCAGGTCTGCGCCGCCTGACATATATTTTGCCAATCCATCGATACCGTCATAAGCCTCCACCACATCGTAACCTTGCTGCCGGAGAGTGTCACTGACTATCAATGAGAGGTCTCGCTCATCTTCCACAAACAAAATTTTAGTTTTCATCGAAGTTGTATTTCTTGATTTCAATAATAAATGTAGAGCCGACATTCTCCTTACTGGCTACAGATATGCTCCACCCCATCTTATCGAGAATGCCACGCACGTAGTACAACCCGATACCATATCCGCGCACATCCTGACGATTACCATGCGGCACACGGTAGAATTTATCGAAAATAAACGGCTGACTTTTCGCGGGAATCCCTATACCATTATCCTTGACTTTGATGCCTCCGGAATCCACTGTTATATTAATCGCCACCGATTCTCCCGAATATTTGATAGCATTGTCAATCAAATTATTCAGAACGTACCCTAAATGGGTTTTATCGGCTGTAACCACAAGTTCATCCTTTACATCAACTGAGATTGAAATCTCCTTGTCACCCCTCATGCGTTCAGCCTCCGCCACATCATTGACAAGTTCCGGCAATGAGACGGTCTCCATCTTTAATTTCATGGTCTTACGGCGCTCCATGCTCATGGCAAGGATAGTTTCCACCAATTCACCAAGCCGTTTGAGTTGCTTCATGGCGATGGCAAGATAGGCGTTTTTCTTTTCCTGGTCGTTAGCCGTATCATAGTTGAGCAACGCATCGTTGGCGGAATAGGCTATTGATATAGGGGTTTTAAGCTCGTGGGTCATGTTGCTGACAAAATCATCCTTCATCTCCTCGATGGTGCGCAATCGGGACACCGTTCGGAACAGATACCAGAATGCGGCGGCAAAAGCAACCATAAGAAGAAATATCGTGACAATCACTCCCATCATCTGAGAAAGGATATGCCGTGTCAACGGCGTCATATAAGCCTTATAGAAAATACCCTCCTCGGGATTTATATTCAGGCTGAACGTATCAAGTCCCGACACGTCAGTAAGTCGTGCGTTGCCGCACAGCACGGAATCTCTGTCGTTGACTACCTCAACACATACAAAATCTGGATAGATATACCTGTGGGCAAGTTGCTGGGTGAGCACACTATCCATCACTTCCATATCATAGGGGATATATTTATCCATGATGGCATGAAATTGACGACTCATGGCATCGACCATCTGATTTGAAAAAGAAGCGTTTTCCGAAAGCTTCACTTTCTCCTCTGTCACCGACCCGTCGGCTTCAGTCTTTACAGAAATAAGCTGTCCATTCTCATCTCTATAAGTGGTCGCCTCTGCTCTACGGGGAATCTGTTTCTCATCCGATTCTTCCTGCATTGTAAAATTCGAAGCGAGCCCCTGCGCTCTCCCGGCACGATACATCAAGTCATCTATATCGGCATCAGCCATGGCAGTCATCACCTCGCGTTCCACATCTTTGCGGATGGACCCGTACAGTCGTGCCAGATAATAGAGATTACAGCCGAATATAACAGCAATCACCGAGATAAAGAGTAAGGAGTTGAGCCGGAATTTTTTCATACACAATGGTAATTGCCGTAACAAAGACAATCATAAAGCAAAATTAATCAAATCTTCCATTCGCCACACACAGCATATAGCAGATTTAAGACTAAATAAGGTTTGACTTAAGACTAAATAAGGATAATTGGAAATATGGGCAGTAGGGAAAAATGTAATTTTGCCGAGAGCAAAAACAATCAGGAATATGAAACGATTTTTCATTCTCACATTTACAACAACCGCAGCCCTGACATCAATGGCGCAAAATGAAGTGCCCGATACACTCGTCACAACCCAGCATTTGCATGAAGTAATGGTCAACGGGGAGAGACCACAAATAAAGGGACACGATGGCATAATGGTTGTCGACCTGCCGAATATTGTGAAGGATAAGCCGGTCACCAATATACTGGAGGCATTGGGTTATCTTCCTGGAGTGATTGACAACAACGGCATGATTGGGCTTGCCGGTGCCAACAGCGTCACCATAATCCTCAATGGCGAACTGACAAACATGCCATTGCAGAATCTGTATCAACTACTTTACACAACACCCATTGACCGATTGAAGACCGTGGAGGTAATGTACACCGCTCCTGCAAAATATCATGTCAACGGTGCTGTGATAAACGTGGTGCTGAAAACTCCGACACCTCTCGACGGTCTGCAAGGACAAGTCCGTGCCGGATACAACCAAGTCATTATGGCTCTTACGGTGGAGGTCTCGCCGCGACATACGCTGTCAAGGACTGGACTTTTGACCTCAATTATGGTCTTGCTCGTTCCAAGAGCTGGAATCACGAGGAGACATTCTCCAACCATCTGTTTGACAACCGACGAACAATGATTGAAGACAATATGCACCGAATTTCGGAGTGTTGGAGTAATACCATCTATGCAGCAGTGTCATATAAAAATTTTCGTCTGACCTATAACGGTCAAATCAAATCGTCGGCAAAAGGTAGCAGCCTCTCAGACGGAACACTCGGAAATTTCACCAACAATTACACCTACGACGGACCTATAAACTATCATAATATCGCATTGCGTTATTCATCACCTATCGGCCTGACAGTTGGAGGTGATTATACGCGCTATAGTGAAAGCCGCAATCAGTCACTTTTCCAGAAAAATGATTATCTCCTCGGAGAGTTGAACAAACAGGACATCAACCGTTGGCACATATACCTTGACCAACAGCATCAGCTTGGCAAAGTGGCAACTCAATTATGGCATTGAGTATCAGAGAGCGGATGACAGCAGTTCGCAAATGACGTATCCAACGGATGAATCGGAGGGCTTCTCCGGCACGACATCGGAGGATGTGGCCGATGCCTATATCGGGTTGCAACGCTCTTTCGATTGGGGACTGTCGTTCAACGTCTCGGCAAAGGGTGAGTATTATCACAACAACTATCAGCACAACTGGAATTTCATTCCCCAGCTCGGAGCCACATACTACAAGACTCCGAAAAGCATTTTCCAGTTGAACCTGTCGACCATACGCGTCTATCCCTCATATTGGGAACTGCGCAACGGCACATCGCATATCAATCCATATTCAAAAGTGTTGGGAAATCCGGCATTGCAGCCATATCTCAACTATGCCGGACAGTTCAGCTATATCTTCAGTCAGAAATATGTAGCCACACTTTATGTGCAGTATGCCGACAAAGCCACGGTGCAGTTGCCGTATCAATCTCCCAATGAGTTAAGTTTGATTTTCCAGACTATCAACATGAACTATACGAGAATCGCAGGGCTGAATCTTAATGTGCCATTTAATGCAGGGTTCATCTGGAACGCCACTGCAATCGCCAACATATTCAACCAACGGGAGAAAGCAGACCGATTTCATGACATCAGTTTTGACAACAAGAAATGGATATTCTACTGCGCACTGAACAGCTCATTCAAACTCAGTCAGAACTCCCCCGTGTCATTATCCTTGGACTTTACATATGTTTCTCCCTCAATACAAGGACTCGCCGATCTTTCACGCATGTGGAAGGTTGATGCAGGTGTTAAATGGCAGTTCGGCAGGAAACGCTGTTGCGAACTTGATCTTCAAGCCAATGACATATTCAACCGTTGGTCGCCGACAATGACAATCAACCATGCCGGGCAAGACTACCGAATGAAAGTGCATGATATGACCCGCAACCTCAAACTGACATTCATCTGGCGCTTCAACGGCTTCAAACCCAAGGACACCAATATTGACACATCCCGTTTCGGCACGGGAACTAAAAGTTACTTGAAATCAGCTGCCGGCATTCCCACAAGCCTAAGAGGTCGTTTGATAATCTCTAAAGGTGTATGCGGTAAGCTAATGAGGGGATATTGTCATGTGTGAAGCTGTCAATGAGAGAGAAGCCGCATTTTTGAGCCACACATCCTGAGGCTATGTTTCGGGAATCGGTGGTAATCAGAAGAGATGATAGCGTCAGTGAGTCGCGGCAATATGCCATAAAGCCCATAAGAGCCTCAGAGGTGAGCCCCTGGTTCCAGTATGGATGACCAATCCAATATCCTACCTCGCGCTCACACGCCTCGGGAGCATAATTCTCCATCCTTTCCGGAACAAGCCCTATGCACCCTATCGCCTCACCGGTACTTTTCAGCACCATGGCAAACGAGTGGATATTAGGAATGAAAATCTCACGGATGACCCATTGGCTCATCTCCACTGAGGTATGAGTAGGCCATAGGGCGAGTTCACTCACGCGACTGTCGGAAGCGTATTTATAGAGAGAGTCGGCATCGCTTTCCTGCCAGGGACGCAATATCAAACGTTCGGTTTCAATCATTGTAGTCGGTCGTTATGACAATTAAAAAAGGGGTAATACATCCTATAAATCCATTTCAAAAATCCGGCGGTCACGATGCTTTCAATCCACGGTCGGTGGCAAGCGAACGGCTCACCGTAACGAGCCAGACACCACTGAATATCAACACTACAGCCACCCCTTTCAGGAAGGTAAAACTGTCGAGCCCAAGCCATATCCCCACAGCGGTGGCTACGACCGGCTGCACATAATTGTACATACCCACGATGGTAGGACGAAGATTTTTCTGCCCTATCATTATGCAGATATACGCTATGTAAGTCGCTCCAATGACCACAGCTGCGATTCCGAGCCATTCTGTTGTGGTTATATCAGCCCACATGGTTGATGATATGACCGGAGATGTGACAGGAAGCGCGACTATCGATGCGGAAAGGAACATCCACTTCATGATTGTCACGAGCGAATATTTGCGTATGAAATTTCTATAGAGTGTGAGATAAAGTGCATAGCTAAGCTGCGCCATCAGAATGATAAAATCGCCCAGAGGTGGATTTGACGCGCCAACATCAGAGGATGAAGCATTTCCAAGCATAAGTATCAAGGCGCCTGAAGCACCGATGATTATACCGCCCGCTTTCTTCAGACTGATAGGCTCACGGAGTATAAGCCAGGCGAGCAGCATGACCCACATTGGCATCGTGGTGGTGACCAGACATGCCTCGCTCGGTGTGGTGAGGCTTACTCCCACGATGAAACATCCCTGATTGAACAGCACACCAATCATTCCTGCCCCGAAGAGGAGCATAATATCCTTCAGCGGCACATGTTCCTTAGGCATAAAAATTGAAGTAAGCCAAAAGAGAGCGGCTGCACCCGCCATTCGGAAATCAACCAGCAGAAGCGGGGCTATCACCCCCGAAGCAAGAACAAGCTTCACTATCGGCGCCATAAGTCCCCACATCACGTTGGCTCCCATCATCGCCAAATGCCCCTTAATCTTAAAATCGCTCATATCTGTTATTTGCACTAATGTTGTTTCAATGAATCATAACCGGGATTCCGGTCTGTACGCAACCAATTTACATGTCCATCCCGTTCCGGGGTGCAAAATTACAAAAAATAGACGGTTTAAAGCTGCTTACCTCTCAAATCTATATAATACAGGTCATCATGGTCAGTAATGCCATATAGTTCCTGATAGTCAGGGGTCATGAGATAAAACTCGTCAATACCATCACAATCGCCTATGAAAGTGTGAATCTCCTCCATGCGACCTTTGAAAATGACGAAATCCCTATTCCAATAGTCAATAATCAAATAAAAAACCGCATCCTTGTCAATGACATCAAGCAGATGCCAATAGGGGTCCTCCATATTGCAGTCAATCCACTCAGGCTTATATCTGAAGCCCTCCCACAGCGCCCTCGGATTTCCGTCGATGAATGTGTCATACATACGTTGCAACAGCTCCTCCTTTTCAATTCCATCAATTTTCTGAAACCGGAGTTTATTATCGCGCACAGTACGTTCTATCTCAGCGTAATCAAACATAGCATAGCCTATTTAAGAGGGTATTAACAATCGGTCGAACTCCATCTGTCCAAAATGGATTTGAAGTCAGAAATCAACACGGGGAAATCGTAACTGATTTTTCGTTCCAACCGCTTAGCCATCTGCTCAACGGCATGCAGCATATACCGGCACAGCAACAACTTCTGTTCCTGCTCGGGGAGTTGGCTGAATTCCTTTTCAAACACGATTTCCACCCGTGCCCGCCCGGTGTCGCGACGAAAAGGACCATAAGTGAAACGGTTCCGGAGGTAATAGCCATTGTCCTCGATTTCTTTTTCCGAATACATCTCAAGCAGTTTCGGATAGAAATCCTTCCGCTTCAGTTTCAGAGACTCATCGGCAATGATATAATTGGTCTTGCAGTAGTAATCGTCATAAAAGCTGAATGTGAGTTCAAGTATCAGCATATCTATCGCATTGCCATACAGCTCGGGGCGCATTCCGCATTTTAGCTGCGGCACCAGCTCATTTTCAATACTCTCAATCACCGGTTTTGAGCCTTCATAGCAATTGGATAGTCCACGGACAATAAACAGCGGATTTTTCGGTATCCAGTTACGCTGACTGCACAGAGTAACATCCTGTGTCTCACCGATGCCACCGCTCAAACGTTCCGCCTTATCCAGAGGAGCATCCTGGCTGCCATGGAAAAACGACATATTGTAATCGATTGCAAATCCATCCTTACGCTTTGACCACACGGCATCCAAAAAACGGGGTTTGGAATAGCGGTTCAGAAAATATGTTTCCGGATTACCATTGAACCACATTCCTCTGATAGCTTCCAGAGGTTCATGGCTACCCCATCCTACTATAGCGAGAGCCTCGCAGAGTCTCACCACGGCATTCCATTCCGAGGCATTGCGATAGCGGGAGAGCTTTAGAAACTCACCATACAGTTGCTCACGCAGCGCATCCTTGTCAGGTTTCCCATCCAGGTATTCCCGCAGGTCATCAAGACCTGATATTTCAAAGATTTTTTCCATATCTATCCGGCAGCTGATTAAGATAGCAACACACCTCCACAAAGATAGCTTTTTATTACGACAAATCAACGCCGCAATTCCGCAAAATCCCGGTTACCGCTATAAGCCTATCCCGAAATAAGAGGTTTTTAACATTGCGATTGCTTTTCGCCCTGCTCACTTTGGGCTTTCTGCTCCGCTTTTTTGCGTAGATAAGCCTTGCGTCTCATCATCTGGCGGCGTTTACGGCGCGACAGCTGAGGCGTCGGCATTGGCTCCTGTTCCTGTTCCGGTACCTGTTCCGGTGCCTGTTCTGGTACCAATGCCTGTTCCGGTGCCACATCCTCTACCGCCGATGGCTGTTCCATGTCACAATCATCCCCGGCATTCTCCTCTTCGGGCATTGGTGTCACGGTATCAACGGCGATAGTCTCAGCAATGGCACTCCGCTTTTTTCGGCCGGCCCGCTCACGTGCCACCTTCGAGCGCTTGATTGCCTTATCAATTTCAGGCTTCAGCAGCGAATACACAATCCTGGCTTCTTCATAGCACTGCCATAGATTGATGGTCTCGTCGCTATAGCCCACGGCCGAGTCAAGCAGCCGCAATACCTGGCTGCAAGCGTCACAGTGACTTTCTAACGCGGAGCGGATGCGTGAGGTGAATTCGTCGTATGCCTTGACCGAAATCGCACATTTTTTCTCATTTTTTCTCTTTCCTTTTTTAGGGCTTGTTGTCTTCATAGTGATATTTTCTTTGAGATAGTAAATTACTATCGCAAAGATACACCTGCCACATACCCAAAAAGGTGCGATAATGTCAATCTACCCTAAAAAAATTTGCTCACATCCGCAGAGATGCCACCTGTCAGGCATTTATCCTTTTTTTATAATCCACCTGCCATCCGCTGAGCTTCTTTCTGCAAAATATCCCAAAGGCAAATCTTTTAATTGACCTACAGATGGGGCATGCTCGAAAATCCATTTCAATGAAACAATCACTGCATCTTCTGTCACATGATTTCCACCACACAAAAATTGCCACATCCCATCATCTTCATCATGTGAGACATACAGAACAGGCGCGTTATCTTCCACTATATGCCGGCAAGTCAGAGTTGCGGTATTAGGGGCGTCTTCAAACGGATAATCAATAGTCCGGACTGGCATAGGATTCCTATCTTTTATATTTTCCCAAATATATCACTCATGCTTGACAAATATGGCGGACCCGATATAGGGAGCCGTGAAAGCAAGTGTGTCGCCATGACACACGGCATAGGCGGTGCTGTCGTTGAGCAGACGCAGCATATTCTGCTCCACAATCATATTGTCGCAAGCCATCTCGGTGACTAACATGTTTTTGAAGCGGATGGTGTCGTTGGTGATTCCAAACCAGCCGTTAATCATGTTGCAGTCTGTGGAGAGGCTGAATGTGCTATCCGGCTCATTGAATGCCAACGTATAATTTGACGTGTCGTCAAATTGCGTCGACTCGCAGTCTATGCGATAAGAATCAAGATGCCATCCACCCTGCAACAGTGCGGTGTCAGGCATTGTGTTCTCATCTCCGTCGGTCGATTTAGACTGATTGGTGGCTGTACAGGCACCGAGGGCAACTGCCCCCATGACCATTATAAATCTTATGAATTTTTTCATACTCTTATTTCTTACCTGATACAAAAGTACGAAATATTCCCGAAGTATAACACCGGGATATCAATACATCTTCTCCGCAGTGATTCAGATAGTCTTCAGAAGTTTTGCCGGGACGCCCCCGACCACAGTCCGAGGTGCCACATCCTTTGTGACAACAGCTCCGGCTGCAACGATTGCACCCTCGCCGATTGTGACACCCTGAAGAATAGTGACATTCGCCCCAATCCACACCTTGTCACCTATCCTCACAGGCGCGGCAATCATGTCGCCGCGACAGTCAGGGTCCTCCACATGGTTGAGCGTGGCTATCACACAGTTGTGACCAATCAGCACGTCATCGCCGACCGTGATTCCACCCTGGTCCTGAAATTTGCATCCGGCATTGATAAACACCCTTTTGCCAAGGTGGATATTTTTACCGCAATCGGTATAGAACGGAGGAAACATCCCGAAACTCTCATGCACCTCCCTCCCTGTCAGCTCCGACATAAGGGCTATGATTTCCTCATGATTGTGATAGGCATTGTTAATCTGCATGGTAATCCGGATGGCTTCCTGACTCAGCTCATGCATCTTGGCATGGACAATGGAGCCGGCGGTGATTACCTGACCCGACTCCATTATGTTGATAAATTCCTCTGTAGTCATGAAATATCGTGCCTTATTTGTTAAGGTATTCCATGTAGAAAGCCGCGATCTCATCCATCGGGATTATGTCGAGCCGGTCGTAGAGGTCGCAATGCGACGCGCCTTTCACTGTCAGCATCTGTTTGTTGTCGCCTTTGAGCTTGGCAAAGGTATCTTTGCCGAAGTAATATGAATGGGCCTTGTCGCCATGCACAATCAGCACTGCGTTCTCCAGTTCGTCGGCATACTCGAAGAATTTGAAATTCATGAACGGCAGATTGGAGGTCACATTCCAGCCATCGTTTGAATTACCCGAACGCACATGATAGCCTCGCGGGGTCTTGTAGTAGGCGTAATAATCCTTTACAAACTGCGGGACATCCTCGGGCAGCGGATCCACCACGCCACCTGCACGATTATACGACCCGTTGCGGAAGTCGATGGTGCGTTGCGCAGCCATAGCCGCACGCTTGGCATTGCGCTGTGAGGCACTGTTTTCAGAATCAAAGTATCCGTTTGCGTTGACACGGGTCATGTCGTACATTGTCGAGGCCACGGTAGCCTTGATGCGCGGGTCGTTGATGGCAGCCTGGATAGCTATGCCACCCCAGCCGCAGATGCCGAGGATTCCTACTTTTCCGGAATCGACATCCTCGCGGTTCGAGAGATAGTCAACCGCCGCGGAGAAGTCCTCCACATTGATGTCGGGCGAAGCCACCCGACGGGGCATACCGCCACTCTCGCCGGTAAACGAAGGGTCGAACGCGATTGTCAGGAAACCGCGTTCGGCGAGCTGCTGGGCATACAGTCCGGACGACTGCTCCTTGACAGCCCCGAAGGGTCCGCTGACCGCGATGGCAGGCAATTTTCCGGCAGCTCCCTTGGGCTTATACATATCGGCGGCGAGAGTTATGCCGTAGCGGTTCACAAAAACCACCTTGGAGTGGTCCACCTTATCGCTTTTCGGGAACACTTTGTCCCAATTCTGTGTGAGCTCCAGCTTTTCTACGGGAGCCAATGATGTGTCGGTGTTCTTATTATACATATCCTGGGAATTTGCTGTCATGGCACCGAATGTCAATGCCGCTGACAATATTATTTTATATTTCATTGTTGCATCACCTGTTAGTGCAATGCAAAATTAGTATGGATTATAATAAAATACCGACCTGAATCAAGGCAATACTAACCCGAAACGCAGAAATGGCGACTGAACTGACTTAAACTTTTTACTTTTTAAGATTTGGTTCTATTTTTGAGGAAATTTTTCGTCTTGATGAAGGAGTATAGCGAGCTATACGACTGAATAAAGATGGAAAAAAGATATTTCATGTCGATAGTTGAGCAACAATCCTGTGGTGTCATGCCACGCATCGCCACCACCCGGCACTTCCGCCCGGTGTCATGATTACCCCCTATATATCAACATTCCCGGATTAGGCGATTGCAATATATCTATTTGCAACCTTCGTAAATTAAGGAAGGGACTGCTCGAGATTTTCGAACAGCCCCTTCGTCCGTTATTATCTCCTTAGCAGGGATTTACTTTTTATTGACTGTGAATTTTTCAGGCACTTTGCTGAAAATTGCTTTTATGCGCTCCATGTTGAATTTAGGAGTGCGGTCGTAGTTATAGATACCGTTCTGCTCCTGCTCCACATCGGTGAGCTGGGTGTAGCAGTAGCCCGACATGTAAGGCACATTGTTGATAGCGTCCACCAGACCTTCAAGACGCTCATAGAATTCCTCCTCGGTGCGCGGACCTTCTCCATAGCCCCAAGTGTTGTCGGCATACTGCTTGCCAATAACCCACTTGATGCCACCGAATTCATCCACGAAGAAAGGCTGACCTGAGTAGGGCACATCGCGCCGGGGGTCCTGACAGGGATAGCGACCATCCTTGAGCTCAAACCATTCAGCCAGGCGTTCGGGATTTTGCTGATAAGTGTGGACTGTCCAAAGGTCGGTGATTACGTGATAGTTGCCTGAGGCATCATTTACCGGACGATAGTCAAGATTCTTGGTGATGCGGTAGACATCCTCGATGATACGGTCGTGCTGAAGCGCTGCCTCGTCGTTGTCGGGGCGTTCCCAAGTCTCGTTGAACGGAGTCCATGCAATGATTGAAGGATGGTTACGGTCACGTACCACCACACTCTCCCATTCGGGCAGGAAGTTGCGGCCTGACAGCGGGTTATTGAGGTTGGCACCCCAGCTCGGAGCCTCGCCCCAGGTGAGGTAGCCTAATTTGTCAGCCCAATAGTGGTAACGTTCCTCGAACACTTTCTGATGGAGACGCGCACCATTGAATCCGGCAGCCTTCGATAGTTCGATGTCATTGCGCAGTGCCTCGTCGGACGAAGCGGTCCAGATACCGTCGGGGTAGAATCCCTGGTCGAGCACAAGACGCAGATAGTAGGGCTGGTTGTTAAGGAAATATTGGTTGCCTTCCACATGGACTTTGCGCATGCCGGCGTAGGAGTTCACGCGGTCAACGATATTTCCATTACTGTCGTAGACGTTCATCTCAACATCGTAGAGGAAGGGATGCTCGGGCGACCATGTCTTCACATTCTTGATTCTGACAGGAATGCTGAGCACGGGAGATGCACTCTGCCGGGCCGATGCCACCACCCGATTGCCATCCTTAAACTTCACCTCAAAGGTCTGTCCCGACTGCAGATTACGGAAATCGGACTTCACAATAAACTGGCTGTTGTCAAGGTCAGGAATGATATATACGCTTTTCAGTCCGAGGTCCGATACAGGTTCCATCCACACGGTCTGCCAGATGCCGGTAGTGCGGGTGTAGTTCGGCCCGGAGGAGAAATAATTTTTGCACTGCTTGCCCGAGGGCTGTGTACTGCTGCGCAGGTCATCCTCAACCCTCACCACAAGGTCATGAGGCTTGCCATCCTTGACATATTCAGTTATATCACATGAGAATGGCGAATTGCCACCCCAATGACGGGCCACAAGTTTACCGTCGAGATATACACCTGTGAAAAAATCCACGCCACCGAAATTGAGCATGGTCCGTTTTCCTTGCCATGACTCCGGAATCTGTATCTGACGGTGATACCACATGGCAGGTATGAAATCCTTATGTTCCACCCCCGACAGTTTGCTCTCGGCGCAGAATGGCACAGTAATCTTATCGTCAAAGCCTTTGCTTTCGTAGAGATGGCGGTTCATGCCCGACTTGCCGAGGTCAAGCTGATAAGTCCACTCACCATTGAGATTCTGCCAGTCGGCACGTTCGAACTGCGGTCGCGGATACTCCGCACGCGGCGTCGCCCCCAGACCTATGGCAGAGAAAAGTAGTGTGGCAACGCATCCTATTTTTAAAAACAGATTCATGATATTATAATTTTTTTATCTTATAGCCTATAGAAATTGACCTTACCGATTTTTGCAGCGGGTTAGTGCCATCACAAGACAAACCCGCCACTTATCGCCACCGCATTCAGTGGCAGCTTCTTATTTTCGGAGACGTTCTATCACCGGAAGCAATATTTCCTCCATTATGGCGTACCCCTCCTTATTGGGATGCACTCCGTCGCTGCTCAATCCATCTTTCATGGCACCTGTCGAAGAATCGACCATTGCGGAATAGTAGTCCACGTAAGGCATCCCCTCGCTTTGGGCATAGTCTCTGATTGCGTTGTTAAGGCTGCTGATTTTTCCGACCACATTCTCTATTTCCGGACGCCACCCGAAACGGTCGGTCGGTAATACGGATGTGAGTATGACCTTTATGCCGTTGGCGCGGGCAATCTCAACCATTGACTTGATATTGCCGAGTGTGCGCGATTGGTCGTAAGGACCGGTATTTTCGGCAATGTCGTTGGTCGCAACATTTATCACCACTATTTCCGGGCGCAAGGCAACAACATCCTCCCTGAAGCGGACTATAAACTGATAGGAGGTCTGTCCGCTGATACCACGTCCTATCAAACCGTTTTCTGTGAAGAATTCCTTATGATTTCCGGGCCAGAAATCTGTGATGGAGTTACCTATCAGCACTACCCTCCCGTCACTGACAGGAGCTGTGGCTATGAGTTGCTTGTTGGCTTCGGCATAACGGCCGAGTTTGGCCCAGTCGGGATTTTGGGCATTGAGACCTATGGTCGACATAATAGCCCCGGCGATGATTATAAACTGTTTGTACGACATACGTTGCAATTTTAATTATTATTTGAAAATACACCCCAAATCAGCACGTATAGGACAACGAACCTAAAATTTAAGGTAATAATATGATGAATGAACGATAACTGATTACAAAAATAAGAAGTTTAAACCACTTCACGATAATAAATTCCAAAAATCAATCTTTTTATTTTTGAAAAGCCATAAAGATAGCCTTGCCTCATACCGAATGAACGATGGGCGGATGGTTTATCCGTACAAAAAGGTCCATCTAAAGATTGCAAACGTTTTAGTATTGCCCATGATTTTTCTTTTGCTCTTGTCACCGAACATAAATCATTCCCGATGACATAGTTTAGAAAATCATCTATTCTGTTAAATATTTGTTGGTCATATACTACCATTATTTCTTGAATCTGTTTTCTAATCGCCGCATCCATTCTTGAGCGAACTTGTCATGAGGAATTGCCCCATTTTCTTTAGCGCGTTGAGCAAGACTTTTCTTTGGGCTACGTGCTTCGGTCATTTCATTAGATGCTGAATGTTCGTTGTTTTTATTACCCATATTGTTTGATATATTTATCCGTTTGGTTATTATACTGTGCCAATACGATTATGTTACATTTTTAACCGCAAACTTAATCAAATAATTAGAAACATCAATTCATCAACACCACTAAATGCAAAAAGATGGTAGCCGATAAAGTTACCCTATGTTATTATGCCGTAAGAAAAAGCGAGCATTATACAGAATCGTTGGTGCAAGAAAGTATATAGACGCGTTTGAAAAATATCACCCTACAGTAACTTATCCCCAAAGTGTGGCTCGTATCAAATATATATTTTACGACCACGGCTATCCTGAATCTACAGGATAGCCGTGGTCGTTATTTATTTCAGATTATGCCTTAGTTACTCCAGGGATTTATGGCTTGGTATGGTAGACTTTGCTCACTATCTTCCATCCGTCACTATCTTTGACGAGAGTGAACATATCGGTGTAAACGGCATCGCCGAATTGAGAATCAATTGTGACCATCGCAACATCATCCGCCACTTCACAGCTTACTATTTTATAGGAAGCCTCAGTCGGTTCCCATGAGTCGAAGAGGTCAAAAAGAACTTGAATGGGTACGCTCTGGAGCTTTCCGTTTTCATACCATGACATTGTCGCTGTCTCGGCAAAGCCTTTCTTGGCTACTTCGGATGAAGCCTTGCGTCCACCTTCAATGTAATATTCGATTGCCTTTACGATACCTTCGGGCGCCTCGGCATTGGCTGGCGCATCAGATTTGGCGGCAATAGTGTGGTGAGGAGTGGCAATGCTGGTCTGTATGGTATCGGAATTCTGATTGTATGCCTTTGCCACGCATTTCCACTCACCGTCGAGTTTCAACAGCAGAAGGAAATCGGTGAAGTCAATGCGTCCTCCCCAGCCCTCTTCAAGCACACGTACCACGGCCACGGTTTCCTCTACGGCAAGGACATCGATGCGGGCCTTGAAATTGTCGCCGGCCCCTACGGTATCGACATTGTGGTAGAACTGCTCGATTGAGCCATGCTCCAGCACACCGTCAAGTATGCCGAAAAGCACCGCATCGTCAGTGAAAAGTTGTTTTGCATAAGAACTGTTGCCCTCGGCAACGCTCTTTACGAAATTTTCAGCGGCCTTTGCCACTGCCTCGTATTCCTTGATTTTGTCTCTCATAACTGTATTTATTTGATTTTCTGGTGTAGTCAAACGTCTTACGACGATTAATGAGTGCAAAATTATAATGATAATACTCTAAAATCAAGTACCGAAAAATTTTTCAGGTATGGAAAAATTTTTCGGTATTCTGATTATCAGTATATTGACTAACTTTGCAGTGAATAATTTCACACGCGGATGCTTCGCATTTGCATAAAGGCTAAAATTATCTGCAATGGCATACGAAAAGAAAATACCTGTGGATTTGGATTGTCCACTGCGGCTTACAATGAGCCTGATAGAATCCAAATGGAAGTCTTGTATCCTTGATGAGTTGCGTTCGGGCGACGCTATGCGTCCGAGCGAGATTCACAAATGCCTTCCGGAGGCTGCGCCAAGAGTGCTTGATATCCAACTGAAGGAGATGGTGGAGGATGGACTTGTAGCCAAAACCATATATCCGGAATTGCCTCCACGCTCGGAATATGTGATTACCGAACTTGGCAAATCTCTTTTGCCGATAATTGACTCAATGCTTAAATGGGGCGAAGAGCATTTCGCTCTCTTTGAAAAGAAATATGGCAGCAAAAAATAGATTTACAGCAATAATCATCTGCGCGGTGACATTCTTGTCATTGTGCGCACATTCCCATAATATGGTAGAGAAAGAAAAGATGGCGACCGACGGCATAGTGCGGTTGTCTAAAATTGAGGTGTATCCCCAATATCTTGATGAATATATGGAGTATGCCGTTGAGGTGGGCACAAAATCCCTGTGCACCGAACCGGGGGTGCTGACTATGTATGCCATGCAGGACAAAGAAAATCCTTGCATGATTACAATATTGGAGACATATTCCTCGCAGGAGGCATATAAATCCCATATCGCATCAGAGCATTTTCAGAAATATAAGCAGGGAACTCTACACATGGTCAAGAACCTTGAACTTTGTGACCAAACACCCATGAATCCTGATAACATCATCACAAACACGATTGCCAAATGAAACAGATGCGAAGACGCGAGGAGTGAAATCTCCTGTCGCCATTAATTTCTGGAAGTGTCGTAATATCAGCTATTTTGATTATCTTTGCGACATGAATATAAACAACATTTCCAAACATCTGAAAAATATATTTGCATCGGGAGAATTGGAGCGCGACGAGGCTCTCTAACTTTTATTTTTAGACAGCCGTTTTTTGTGCCTTTTGTCCCCCTTTTGTACCATATGGCTGTAACAGCCTCATTTTATGGCTTGAAAATACTTGGAATCCAATTATGAATTATGAAAATTGGATAACCTCACGAGATTTAGATTATTTCTCAGATTTATTAATCCAATCAATAAGATACTCATATCCATCGGTTGTCTTTGTCCCATCTGAAGTTGACATTCCTAAATGCTCCCCTTTAACCAATGCGTTATTTACGATAGCAGTAGCTTCTTCAATAGCATTATTATGTAATAACGCGAGAATATACAATAAATTAGGGCGTCCATTTCCATAGACTGGCTCAGGAAAGTATTTCTCTGGATTGGGATTAGCGGTAATGAAAGCCTCGATGTCATTTTCGACCAAAATAAAAATCTCTTTCCATCTTGATACAATCATTTCTTCTGTATACTGTTTCCAGGATTCAGCAAATGCCGGATAAGATGCAATTTTAGTTGCACTAACCGCAAATGCTCCGGTTCCACGTAAACTTTTTGGGGCTTTCTTATTCTCAGGACAATTAAAAATATCCCACCACAAATCATCTGCATACATTGGTTTGACCTCCAAGTATGCTTCAGAAGCTACAAGATGCTTCAAAGCAAAGAAATAGCCATCAACGATTTTGTAACTCAGATAACCACTTCGTTTAAACCCGTATTTTTTACCAATCTCCTTACGGGTGGTATCATCAAGCTTATAAAATTCTTTCGATGTCATAGGAGTATTATGTGACAGTTTTATTTCAGTAACTTCGGGTCATTATCGCCTCTCTCCAACACACTCATCTGATG
>JAAGKN010000243.1_pt1 | contig 62617 bp, 58 predicted proteins | sample 6206371 | NCBI WGS metagenome assembly JAAGKN01 (sample SAMN11533720, study PRJNA540317) | gut metagenome | isolation source: fecal pellets from male and female animal of same cohort | host: Peromyscus leucopus | place: USA:CA | collected 2017 | reverse complement strand
TCAATATAGGTCCTTAAAATCACTTCTTTTTTATATTTCTGTAGTCTTGTCTTTTACAAGTTCATTTCCTGTTGTAATTATAGGCGAATTGATACGTTCTTGATAATTGCCCGAAAAGAAAACTTGCTCATTTTCACTTATCAATGTGTGGGCAACTATATCTTCAATACGAAAGATATGCCAAATTGAATATGCAATCGTTTTACTATGATAACCGTCTGCATTTATAAATGGAATTGCGTCAAAATCTTTTCTGCTTAATTTCTCATTAAATGAAGTTAAGGTTTCCATTAACTGATTTCGCAAATCAAATAATGTGATAATACCTGCTTTATAGGTATCTTTCTTTTTGATTTGCGCTTGCATTGTTTTATTCAGTTCTGACCATACCTTATTCATAATCAATTATCCCCCGACAATTCCGATTTATCTCCCCAAATTATATCATAGGCATTTACCCATAGGACATCTGTGGAGTAGCGGCGGAACCGCAAAGATGCTTTGTCCTGCCCCAATTTTGTATCTATTCGGCAAAAGCTGCAACCCCTTGATTTTACTGGAAAATCCTGAGTTTGCGGCTTTAACCCTCTGAAAATCAATCTTCTAAAGCACCTTAGTGATTTTAGCCTTTCAGAAAGTGTCGCCGTAGCATCGCCGCAAAATCTGCTCTGGAGACCATATATTTATGTCTGCGCCCTCATAGTCCTTGGGATTCCTTGTGATAAGTCCTTCCATTTCATTCAGCAGCGCAACAGAATATTGTACAGCATCTTCAAAATCTTTCCAACCCGTTTCTAACGCATTTCTGATTTCCTGTTCGGAAACTGCCGCAATAGAGACTACCATGAGTAGCCTTTTAACAAGATCCAAAACCAAAGTTCTATCTCTAATCTGTTTGTATGCAATATAATATATATCTGTTACTGCTGAAGCAGATATATATTCCCGGACATTATCACGTTGTGTCATATTCATCACTTTCACTGCATCCTGGTAAAATGGTTCACGCTTCAAAAGGACATCCAGCACAATATTCGTGTCAATTAGCAGCTTCATATTTATGCCGCCTTTCCTCCCGCAGTTCTTCTAATGATATATCCGCATCCGGAATTGCGCCAATCAAAGATTGTACCACTGACTCAATATCTATCTTTTCTCTTTCCGATTCCTGCTCTTCCGTAGGAAATATAAGAATCTCCAATTTACGATTTATAAATGAGTCCGGCAAAGTCATAATAGACATCAAGCTGCTTGCATCAATATATTTGCGAATAGCTTCCATATAAAAACCTCCCTAAATTGTCTACATTAACTGTATTTTAATTCCTAAATGCTTTTGGGAAAAACTGCATAAATCATCTCTCTTCTATTATATCAAAAACACCTTCCATTTACCATAAAATCCATATGAAATTTCATTTCAGCAGAGCTGCCACTTTGTTTATGGTTTCCTGCTTTTCCTCGATATGCATAAAGGTCAAAGAAGAATAGACCTCTGAAAACTCATAAGCCAGAAAATCTCCGCAGTATAAACTGACATTGGTCTGCTTTGATAGATTTTCTTTTGCCCTATCTATGGTTTTAGGGGAAATTTCAATACCATATAACCAACCGCATTAATGAAACAACACATATTGCAAGTCGACCTGTTCCTATACCGATTTCAAGATACATAGTTCAAGCATTTTCTTTAAGAAGGGCAAATCACTTCGTTGTGGATTATCAACCCTAAATTTGCAGCCACACACTCCGTCAAATTCTTTTCCGAAAATAATTTTATTTTTGCCGCTGCTGCAAGAGCCGCAATGAGCACAGAAATCAATATAATTCCAGGCATTGTTCTTGCAGACAGTCCAAAGATTTTCAGGCTCATCAGGATCTTTTATGGTTATGAAGGCAACGCATTCGCCCTTGAATTTAAGCCAATAATATATTTTATCTTTCCAACAAGAACCATTGTCCCTATAAAATTCGATATTTTTATTTCTTATAAAAGCGGCAAATTCCAAAGCCACTGCTTTAGTTTCATCAATTTATCAAAAAACTCCCGTTCATCATCAACGGTTTTGTGCCAAGGTGTTCCTCCTTCGCTGGCAAGTTCAAAAAGTTTCGGCAAGTTGTTTTACCAGCCGAGAAACATATCCTGCTTTCATATTTTGTATCCCACGCACTCCTCTTGTCACCGGGGAAGTGGAGTGGTGGTGAAGCATCCATTCGACAAAAGCAAGAGTATTTCTGTACAGAATCCACAAAAATGAGCCTATGGAACAGGCTCCTAAAGCAATTTCTATATAATTTTAACAATCGGGGTGACAGGATTCGAACCTGCGACCTCCTGGTCCCAAACCAGGCGCTCTAGCCAAGCTGAGCCACACCCCGATGAACAGTATTATATAATGGTTTGAAAAAAGTGTCAACCAATAAATCAAAACACCTATTGCACATTCATTCTTGTGTTCCACCTCTATGCACTGTATAATAAAATACACTGGATAGAAAATCAGAAACAATTATCCCAGCAAACAAAGGGGGCACTTATGAATCAACAATATGGCGCAGACTCGCGATTGATGCGATGGATTTACAATAATATCTGTGGTTATCCTCAGACTTACAGTGATTTGAAAAAGATAAAGCGATTGGACGGTGGGCGCTCCTACTTCGCCGGACGCAATGACTATGATATCAGTGATTTTCCCCGCTGGCTTGTGGAAAAGGAGAACGATTTTACTCTGATCGGGGAAATGACAAATCTTCAGCGCCTGCGTTTTCCCAAGATATCCATCAGCGACTTTTCCTTCCTGACAGGGTGTAGGAATTTGCAGGTTCTGGATGTGCAGAAAACCAATTTCACAGACTGCCGTATACTGGCGCAGCTTCCTGCGTTACGAGAGGTTTTCCTGCCTCTGGCCCGAAAGCTGGAACATATGGAAACTCTACAGAGCCTTTCTGTCACACACAATTTACCTGTAAAGATCAAAGTGGAACAACCTTTTTACCATGATGGGGATTTTCCCAATATGCAAGTCATAAATGCTGAAAACATCTCACTGGATTTCTGCGGCAAATCAGCGGTTCGCTGCGTAGATATCTCTGTTGCGGACAGGGATGTTTCTCCGCTGGCAGAGCTTTCCACACAGCAGGAGGATAACTGGTTTCATCTGGATCAAAAAACCAAAGAGCTTATAATCAACCAACTGACAGACGCAATTCTCAAGGAACAGGTGGTAAGCTATGCTCTCTCTCTGGAGCCTTGGGGCGAAGGACACTATCTGCTGGCAGACTTTGCGGACGGATGGGCAACGCTAAACTATATAGACGAGGAAAATCAGATTTTTTATACATCTTATAACCCCGCATACGACACGGTGGAAATACTTGCCCCGGTAAATATGGGCGGGCAAACCCCCACTCCCAAAATGTGGGCGTTTAACGATATGGCGCTGGTTGCAAAAATTACCCGGCACTTTCTGGAGACTGGCCAACTCTGCCCCGGTACAAAATGGATAACCGGAATATAGCGTTTCCGCGAAATACCTAAAATCCTCCCATCAGCCCGATAAGCTGGTCCCGCTGTACGGCTGCGTCCGCGCCCTTTATCTTCCTGGACATGCTCTCCAGCTCCTCCTGGCTGGCGGCAGCCCGCGCCAGTTTCTCCTTGAACTCCTTCTGCTCACGCTCCAGCTCCCTGGCCCTCTTCTCCGCTCTCGCACGGCCCTGCAGCTTTATATTGCTCTCCATGGAATTCAGCAGTTGTTTCATATCTGTTGCGTTCATGTCTTTGTGCTCCTTTCGCTTTTTTACATATACTCTATCCGAAATCCAGCCTTCCCCGTCTCATCCAGTTCCATTATGATATAGGATGGTCTGTGCCCCTCCTGGCGCGGATAGGAGATGCTGCCCGGGTTCAGAGCGACCAGGTCATCCGTCTCCTCCAGATAGGGCCTGTGGGTGTGGCCGAACATGACGACATCTACGCCCCTCTCCCTGGCCTCCTGCTTAATTCTCTCATTGCCCATGGACACATAGTAGGTATGACCGTGGGTCACCCAGACATGATAGCGTCCGATCTCCAATTCCAATTCTCTGGGCAGCGCCGAAAAAAAGTCGTTGTTGCCCAGCACGATCTGCACCGGACATTCCGCCGCCTGGCTGATGGCGTATTCACTCCCCTCCGCGTCCCCGCAGTGAATCACCATATCCAGTGGTTTCAACTGCTCCAGCAGTGCGAAATAATTCTCATTTTTTCTATGTGTATCACTGACAATCAATATCTTCTTCGGCTGTTCCATGGAACCTGTTCCTCCCGCTCATCCTACTCCATGATACGCTGCAGCTGCCTTTTCATTTCCTGCAGCGCATTGCCGCGGTGGCTGACCCGGTTCTTTTCCTCCGCGTTCAGCTCCGCCGTGGTACAGCCGAATTCCGGAACATAAAAGATGGGATCGTACCCGAAACCGTTGTCTCCCTTTTCCTCGTATCCAATGCGCCCCTCTATGACGCCCCGGCTGGTCAGCTCCTGTCCGTCAGGCAGCGCCGCCGCGATGGCACACACGAATCTGGCCGTCCGTCTGGCGTCCTCCACGCCCTCCAGGCGCTTGATCAGATTGGCATTCTTGACTTGGTAGGAGGTGTCCTCCCCCATATAGCGGGCGGAGTAAACCCCCGGTTCCCGATTCAGATAGTCAATCTCCAGACCTGAGTCGTCCGCCATGACCACAGTGCCCTCCCTCTGCTGCATCTTCTCCAGGCTGGCGGCCACCGCTCTGACCTTTATCAGCGCATTCTCCTCGTAGGTGCTGCCATTCTCCTCAATATCCGCCGAGACTCCCGCCTCCTTCATAGACACCACCTCCAGGCCCAAATCCGCCAGGATGGCCTGTATCTCCTTGATTTTTCCGGCGTTGCCGGTAGCAAATACAATCCTCTTTATCATAATGTTCTCCTCTTATAGTCAGCGTCCTGCCTCCATCGCCTCAAAGGCCTGCCGCAGAGCCGCGGCGATTCCCTCTGCCACTCTGTCCGCATACCCCTGCTGTCCCAGCAGTCCGCCCTCCCGCTCATGGGTCAGATACCCCGCTTTCACCAGCGCTCCGGGAATCGTCAGTCTCTGTAATATGGCGTCCTGGGTCTGTATCAGACCGTTGGCCCGCCCTGACACCGCCTCCGTGACCCGGCGCTCCAGCAGATCCGCCAACTGCAGATTGCCAAATCCGGGAATAAAATAGTCTCCGTTATACCAGACCTCCGTACCAAACTGCTCCGGGTCCTCCGCGTCCTCTCCCACTCCAATACCCACATACAGATCCGCATTGACCTCGCGCACCAGCAGGCACCTGTCCTCCGCGGACACCTGAATATCCTCCTGCCGGGTGAGATAGACCTTGATCTCTGAGCCTTCCAGCTGCTGTCTCACCGCTCTGGCAATCTGCAGGGCAACCTCCTTCTCCCGAAGGCCGCCTGCCGTCACGCCGGATTCCTCGCCCCCACACTGGGGATCAATGACCACAATTCTTTCAAAGCACTCCTGCGGCGGCACATATTCCACATACAGCCGGTTCTCCTCCATCACGCTGCTATACTCCTGTATGGTATTCATCTGCAGTTTCAGAATGGTCATATCCTCCTGCTGCTGCGCCCATCCCCCCACCACAGGAGAGATATCTCCGGCAATCACATAGTCCCGGTAGTCCGACGCCTGCGCCCCCTGAATATATACCCACAGTTGTCGCTCCGTATAGCGGTTCTCTATGCTGATCTGTTCCGCATGAACGGCGGGCGACACAGGAATGGTAAAATGTCCGGGCTTGCCCTCCGCCGTCTCCAGCGTCAGCCGGTAGCGTTCCACACTGTCCTCCCCCGGATCGCTATAGGTCTCCTGGTCACTCGGCGACGTATCCGCAATGACGATGCTTTTTCCCGCCGCCCACCAGATCATCACCGCCATGCAGCCAGTACAAAGCAATATCCAAAGGGTCAGCGTCCGCCAGCCTCTCCAGTCCCCTTTACCTCTCATGACCGCCTCCCCGCCTGGGTGGCTTGGGACCCAGAAATTGATAATAGTAGGTTTTCATCATGCCATTATAAATTTTTCTGTTTTTGTCGGCCTTGCGTCCAATATCCCGTTCCGCCTGCTCATAGGAGGTAATCAGGTACAGGCTCCAGTCGTCCAGGCCGCGAAAACGCTCGCCTATGGTCCGGTACAGCGCCGGCAAGGCCTCTTTTTCCTCCAGGCGCTCGCCATAGGGTGGATTGGTGATGACAAAACCATATTTTTTCGAGTGACTTAGCTGGGCCACGTCCCGCCTCTGAAAATGAATCAGCCCGTCCACTCCCGCCAGCCTGGCATTTTCTCTGGCGATGGATACCATGGCGTCGTCCATATCGTATCCCTGGATATCCGTTTCCACGGATAAATCCACCAGCTCCTGTGCCTCCTCCAAAGTGTCCTGCCACACTCTTTTTTCCACCACATGGGGCCAGCTCTGGGCAGTGAAACCTCTCTTCATGCCCGGCGCCATATTTGCCGCCATCATAGCCGCTTCGATGGGAATAGTGCCGCTGCCGCAAAAAGGGTCCACCAGTATCCGGTCTCCATGCCAGGGTGTCAGCATAATCATGGCTGCCGCCAGATTCTCCGCGATGGGCGCCTTGGCCGTCAGCTTTCGGTATCCCCTCTTATGCAAGGATTCCCCGGTGGTGTCCAAGCCCACCGTCACCTCATCCTTCATCAAAAAAACCCGCACGGGAAAAGACTCCCCGTCCTCTGGGAACCGCTCCCGTCCATAATGTCCCTTCATCCGCTCTACCATGGCCTTTTTCATAATACTCTGAATGTCGGAGGGACTAAAAAGCTTACTCTTGACACTGGCGGCCTTGGCCACCCAGAATCTGCCATTCTCGGGAATATATTCCTCCCAGGGCAGCGCTCTGGTTCCCTGAAAAAGCTCTTCAAAGGTCTCCGCATGAAAGCGCCCCACCTTAATCAACACCCGCTCCGCCGTACGCAGGAACACATTGGTCCGGCACAACGCCTCCTCATCCCCCAGAAAAGTCACACGCCCGTCAGCTACCTCACTCACATCATACCCCAGATCGATGATCTCTTTTTTTAAAACAGCCTCCATGCCAAAATGGCAAGGCGCTATCAGTTCATATCGTCTCATATCCATCCTCACGCAATCCAAAACGCCCTCATGACATACTTAAATCTATGTTACCACAAATCGCATCAATATGTAAATAGGGATGCCGCAAAAGCGACACCCCTATTTTCCCAGAAAGCTGCGCGGCAGCCTTAGAAACTGCTGTTCTTCTGACTGTTGTTCTGCTTATTCTGGTTGTTCTGGTTGTTCTGATTGTTCTTCTTGTTATTGTTCTGGCTGTCCTGGTAGCTGTTCTGGCTATCCTGGTAGCTGTTCTGGCAATTACTGGAATTGCTGTTCTGGTTGTTCTGATTGTTGGACATAATTCATTCCTCCTGTTGGTTTTTGGTTACAGGAGTAGTATGTCCTCTCTCTTTTAAAATATACATTTATTTAATGCAGCCAATCGCGAAATAATTTGATAAAAAAAAATATAATCATTGCAATGGCAATCACTGGCCACAGCCAGGCCAGCATATGCAGCGCAAGCCGGAATATCACTCCCAGAATCAGGAAAAAAATCAGCAGCGTTCCCGCAGCCAGCGCAGGTAACGCCCAGGAGGGGAGACTATGCAATCGCAAAAGACGGCGAACCGTTCCTCTTCGCCCGGCTTTCTCCCCTGTATCGGCATATTCCTGCCCGCTCTCTCCGCTTTCCGTTTTCACACTCTCAGCCGCCACAATGGATCTGGCAATCAGTCTGGGATCACCCAATGATTCCAGCACCGCTTTTTCCGTTTCCCCAAGGCGCACCTGCGTGTTGATATAGTCTTCATAGTAGCGGGCATTCTCTTCCACCAGTGCCGGTGAAATTTTCCCGCTCAAGGCTGTCCTCAACCGATCCACAAATTCCTGTTTGCTCATATCTACCTCTTCCATTGTCTCACAGCGGATAATTTACTTTTTTATTATAGCATGCCTCTGCTGCACCGTAAATATATACGGAATTAAGCCTTTATAAAATATTTATTAAATAGCGGTCCCACGTCAAACTGCCACCCCATATAGGGTGGCAGTCCGCACATTGTCAAGCTTTTATCTTATATCTATCTCATATCATCCCTTTACACTACCCATTGCAACACCCTGTACAATGTGTTTGGACAGAATCAGATACACGATAATTACCGGGAAAATGGACAGCGCAATCATAGCGTACACCACGCCGGTATCCAGGTTGGACCAGTCCATACTTCTCAGCTGCGCGATCAGAATGGGAATCGTTCTCTTCTCTGGCTCGTGCAAAATCAGGGCCGGTGTAAAGTAATTGTTCCAGCTGGACACAAAAGTGAAGATTGCCTGTACTGCGATGGCCGGTTTCATCAGCGGCATCACAATAAGATTAAAGGTGCGGAACTCTCCCGATCCGTCGATTCGCGCCGCTTCAATCAGCGAGAGCGGCAGGGAACTCTCCATGTACTGTTTCATATAGAAGAAAGTGACCGGCGCCGCTATGGTGGGCACAATCAACGGGATGAAAGAATCCTCCAGACGCATGGATGAGACCAACTGCAGAAAGCCCAGTGCCGTCACCTGCGTGGGAATCATCATAATCATCAAAATAAAGGTAAACATAAATTTTTTCAGTTTAAAATCATAGGCGTGAATCGCATATGCCGTCATCACCGAAAAGTATGTGCTAAGCGCTGCGCTCAGACCCGCCACCACCAGACTGTTCCAAAGTCCTGTCAGGATCGGTAGACGCTCTCCCATCTTGATCAGTTTCTTGATGTTCGTAATCAAGTATTTGCTGGGAACAATGGAAAATCCCTGGTTCAGCTCCGAGTGCGATCTGGTCGTGTTGATAAAGAGCAGCAGGAACCAGAACAGACACAGGACGGAGATTACCACCAGCACTACATATGCCAGCCCTCGCCTTGCGTGTATATTCATTCCCTTTTTAGTGCCGCTTGAATGATTTTCTTTCATGCTTCCACCTCCTAATTATTTCCATCTCGATTGGAAATCTTAAACACAATCATGCTCAAAATACCTGTAATGACAAACAGGATAACCGACAGAGCGCCGCCCAAACCATAATTCTTGCTGAACAAATGCTTGTTCAAATACATAATCAGCGTCATGGTGGAACGCATGGGGTCTCCGGAACCCTTAGTCAGAATCTGCGGCACATCAAACATCTGCAGACCACCGATCAACGAAGTTATCATCACATAGATCAGAATCGGCCTGAGCAGCGGCAGCGTGATTCTATAGAACACCTGCGTGGAGGTGGCTCCGTCCACTCTGGCCGCTTCAAACAGAGAGGTGTCAATACCCATCATTCCCGCCATCAACAGAATTGTGGTGTTTCCAAACCACATGAGACAGTTCATGATAGCTACCAAAGCCCTGGTACTCCATACGTTGGAGAGGAACTTAAAAGGCGCGTCGAGCAAGCCCATCTGCAGCAGCAGGGAGTTAATAGGACCGCCGTCAGAAAACAATGCGAAAAACAGCATGGCAAAAGCAGACGCCATGATCAGGTTGGGAAGATAGATCACTGTCTTAAAGAACCCCTGACATTTCAGTTTCAGGCTGGGATCAGAAAACCAGGCTCCCAGCAATAGCGAGAGAATAATCTGGGGAATAAAGCCAAGCACCCACATAATCATCGTGTTTTTGGCATAAATCCATACCTCGCCGCTGGTGAAAATGGTCTTAAAATTTTCCAGTCCCACAAAATTGGGGCCGATCTGGTTAAGACCGGAGCGATAATTTTCAAAAAAACTGTTGTAGATTGTGCTCACTAAGGGAACAAAGGAAAACACCAGATATACCACAACAAAGGGAATTAGAAAGATATACCCCCATTTGTTATAGCTTACAACCTTTCCTCGCCGTGCATTCTTCATAGTCATGCCTCCATCTCTTTATCCAAATTTAATACCACGCAGAGCCTTCCCGCGAAAGCTCCTCCCGCCCCGCCATACAGAACTCGCAGTATGATTCCTTTCAGCCTGTTAGAATTTTCTGAGAGGAACCCTGCTGCCGGCTCTGTATCCGCCAACGGGCGCCACACTCTGTAAGCCGCTCTGGCGTTCAACGAAAAACCGCACCCACCTGACCAGGCAGGCAGGTACGGTCTCATCCGTTATTTCTATTGACTGATCTTTTGTGTTGACTGATTAGTAGGTCAGGTCAGGATACTTCTCCACAACTGCCTTGTAGAACAGTTCCAGCGCCTCGTCCAGAGTTGCGTTGCCCTCAAAGTAGTTCTTCATGGCTTTCTGGAACTCCTCGTTACAGCCCTGATCATATATGCTCAGGTTGCTCAGATTCAGTCCGTCTACGCCTGCGCAGTACATAGCCAGGGGATTCTGTCCGCCCAGCACCTTGCTGGAGTAGTTGGGATCAGCTGCCATAGCCTCCATGGCGGGCTTGTTGTTTACAAAATCGTCGTAGGTGGTAACGATGTTGGTCATGATCTCCTCATTGGTGGTCATCTGCAGCATGATATCCTTAACCAGGCTCACATTGTCCGTGCCGTTTGCCGCGCAGATCCAGGTGCCGCCCCAGAAGAATCCCTGAGGTCCCTCGGTAGCTCCCCAGCCGCCGTTGTAGCCGATGCTGCCCTCTTTGTCAGCAGACATGGAGTAGTTCACGAACCAAGCGGGTCCAAAGTAGCAGAACACCTTGCCCTCAGGGAAGAAACCTGCACTCCAGTCAGCGCTCCACAGATCATGCGTTCCGGTGAATCCTGCGTCTACCAGAGCCTTGGAGTCGTTAACCCAGTTCATAAGGTTAGCGTCGATGGTAATCTTGCCGTCCACAACCCAAGGGGTGGATACGTTGTTGGAATAGGTACGATAGGTGTCGTTTGCGGACGCCACAATCTTGTATCCTGCGTCAGAAACGGTCTGAGCGGTTGCGTTGAAGGTAGCCCAGTCCTTTACGTTCTCCTGAATGGTAGCGGGATCATCCGTGCCAAAAATCTCCTTGGCAGCCTCGCGGTTGTAGAACATAACGCCGGGGCAGCCCTGCCAGGAAAGGCCCTTCAACACGCCGTTGGAATCGGTAACCACATCCTGAGTGTACTTGTACTGATTGGCGATGTCAGCGCTGGTGATGCCCAGATCAGAGATAGCCATGGTGTAATCGGTGTCAACATACTTCAGTGCATAGTCAGCCTCCACCAGGAACATGTCGATCTTGTCATCGGCCGCTGCGCTCTTCTGATTTAACAGAGTCTCGTCCAGATTGTTCTGGTAAGCATTGCCCTCGTTGGGGGTCTCATGCCATACCACAGCCACATCGCCGATCGTACCGTGGGTCTCATCGGTCTTGGTATAACCGGGATAGAGAGCTACCACACGATCTCTGAACTCATTGTTCCAGCAGTAGATGTTGAGCACCTTGCCTTCATCAGCCCCTGCGGAACCGCTCGCAGGAGTACCCTCCTTACCGCATGCGGTCAGCACGCCTGCCAGCATGGTCATAGCCAGCATGGCACTTAAAAATTTCTTTTTCATTTTTTACGTCCTCCCTTTTCATTGAGTGATGTTTTATTGCTTTTATTATATTGATACTATCGACTTACGCCGATAATATAAATACCTAGATTTTGGCGACGGATTTTCCCTCCTCCACCTTGCCCGGTATCACAATCTGTTCCACCAGTGTGGTCCGGGGTCTCTCTATCAGGCTGATGAGCTGTCTGGCCGCGACACAGCCAATCTGCTCTGTATCCTGCCTCACCGTGGTCAGTCTCGGCTCTAAATGTCTGGCTGCGAGAATGCCGTCATAGCCTGCCACCGACACATCCTTAGGGATGTCCATTCCCCGCTCCCGGATGGCGTTGATTCCGCCGAAGGCGGCAAAATCGTCGGGATAGATAATACAGGTCGGCGGATCATCCATATCCAGCAGTTCATTGGTGATAACGTATGTCTTCTTGGTATCCCGATACTCTGCCTCCCGGATATACTCCTCCCGGATGATCAGCCCCAGTTTCTCCGCCGTACGATAAAAACTTGACAGACGGTTTCTTGTAACGGACGAATCGGCTCCGTGTATGTAGGCTATCTTTCGGTGCCCCTTGTGATAGATCAGCTCCAGCAAGTCCCGTATCCCTGAGACATTGTCAGAGATCACCGCAATACGGTCGTTAAAAATATGGTCGATGGTCACCACCGGGATATCGCTCTGTACCAGCTCGACCACCTCCGGGTCAGTAAAGTCAATACAGGCCAGCACCACGCCGTCAAATCCTCTGTAGCGGCTGTGTTCCAGATAGGACATGCTGCGCTCCTGCTCCTTGCAGCTGTTGATAAAGGTGATATCATAACCGCTCTTCTCCGCCGTGCGCTTAAAGCTGTCCAGCACACCGGAGAAATAGTCATGCGTCAGTCCGCTCATGGCCTCGTCTAAAAACAGAACCCCGATTCCGTAGGTCTTGTTTGTTTTCAGCGCCCTCGCGGAAAGGTTGGGAAAATATCCCATCTCCTTTGCCACCTTCTTGATATGCGCCCTTGTATCTTCCCCGATGTCCTTGTGATTGTTCAGCGCCTTGCTCACCGTGGCAACCGATACCCCACAAACCTTTGAGATGTCCTTCAATGATACCATATCATCTTCTCCGTCATTTACTTGGTTAAACGTTTTCGTAATTTCAATATACAACACTTAAATGGTTTTTGCAACACTATTTTTGTCATTTTGTGCGTTTTGGATATATTGTACAGATTGCCGTTCGGCTTTTTGTACAATAATCCCACTCTTTTTTCTGTGGTTTTTGGATAAATACTCCAGCTTTCTATTGAAAACGTTTTCGCAAAAAAAGTAAGAGTTTTACCGTGCGTTATGCGGGTATGTCTTCCCCAAAAGCCAACTTTTCCCTGTTTTTTCTATATTTCTATTGCATTTCCACCAATTCTTATATATAATCTATGTAAGTCGGTTGGTCTTAAACGTTTTCGCATTTTTTAGGCAATCCCGCACAAAGTAAACTACATTCAAACAAGGAGAATCGCTATGAAATTTGGTTATTTTGATGATGCCAATCAGGAATATGTCATCACCACCCCCAAGACGCCGCTGCCCTGGATCAACTATCTGGGCTGCAACGAGTTTTTCAGCTTAATCTCCAACACCTGCGGCGGCTACACCTTTTATAAGGACGCCAAGCTGCTGCGTCTGACCCGTTACCGCTACAACAATGTCCCCACCGATATGGGCGGCAAGTATTTCTACATAAAGGATGGCGACGCTGTCTGGAATCCCGGCTGGCAGCCCACAAAGACGGAGCTGGACAGCTATGAGTGCCGCCACGGCATGGGATACAGCCGTTTCACCGGCTCCAAGAGCCAGGTTACAGCGCAGCTGCTGACCTTTGTGCCCATGAATGACAACTGTGAGATCAGCAAGCTGACTCTGACAAACACCGGCAGCGCTGCCAAGGATCTGAAGATTTTCTCCTACGTTGAGTGGTGTCTGTGGAATGCCGACGACGATATGAAGAATTTCCAGAGACTTTTAAGCTGCGGCGAGGTTGAGGTAGAAGGCTCGGCTATTTTCCACAAGACCGAGTATCGCGAGCGCCGCAACCATTACGCGGTTTACTCTGTGAACGCTCCCATTGCAGGTTTCGACACCATTCGAGACGATTTCCTGGGAGCCTACAGGGGCACCGACAACCCGGAAGTGGTAGAGAACGGCCAATGCAGGAACACCATGGCCAGCGGCTGGTCTCCCATCGCCTCCCATCAGTTGAACGTGACGCTGGCTCCCGGCGAGTCCAAAACCTTTATCTTTGTGCTGGGTTATATTGAGAATCCCCAGGAGGAAAAGTGGGAGGCACCCGGCATTGTCAATAAGAAACCCGCCTATGAGATGCTGGGGCGCTACAGCACCGATGCGGATGTGGACGCCGCCTTTGCCGCGCTGCAAAGCTACTGGAAAAAGCTGCTTGGCAAATACCATGTGGAATCCGGGGACGAAAAGGTCAACCGCATGGTCAACACCTGGAATCAGTATCAGTGTATGGTTACCTTTAATATGTCCCGCTCCGCTTCCTACTATGAGTCGGGCATCGGCAGCGGCATGGGCTTCCGCGACTCCTGTCAGGATCTGCTGGGCTTTGTGCATCTGATTCCCGACCGGGCAAGAGAGCGTATCATCGACATTGCCTCCACCCAGTTTGAGGACGGCAGCGCTTACCACCAGTACCAGCCTCTCACCAAGAAAGGCAACTCCGATATCGGCAGCGGCTTTAACGATGATCCCCTGTGGCTTATCGCCGGCACCAGCGCTTATGTGCGTGAGACCGGCGATACTTCCATATTGGAGCAGATGGTTCCCTTTGACAATGACATGTCCAAGGCCACGCCGCTGATGAACCATTTAAAGAGGTCCTTTGACTTTATTGTAAACCACAAAGGACCTCACAAGCTGCCTCTGATCGGCCGGGCAGACTGGAACGACTGTCTGAATCTGAACTGCTTCTCCGAGCATCCCGGCGAGTCTTTCCAGACTTTCGGTCCCAGTGAAGGCCCTGTGGCGGAATCCGTGTTTATCGCCGGTATGTTTGTCAAGTACGGTGAGGAGTACGCGCAGCTATGCGAGCTGATGGGAGACGCCCAGGAGGCGTCCTACGCCAGAGAACAGGTGGCGGAAATGTACGATACAATCTTAGACAGCGGTTGGGACGGCGAGTGGTTTGTCCGCGCCTATGACGCTTACAGCCACAAGGTTGGTTCCAAAGAGTGCGAGGAGGGCCAGATTTATATTGAGCCTCAAGGATTCTGTGTACTGGCCGGTGTTGGCGTCAAGGAGGGATTGGCAGAGAAAGCGCTGAATTCCGTGAAAGAGAAACTGGATACAGATTACGGCATCATGATCCTGCAGCCCGCCTACACCAAGTATCACCTGGAGCTGGGCGAGGTTTCCTCCTATCCCCCCGGATACAAGGAGAATGCGGGTATCTTCTGTCACAACAACCCCTGGGTTTCCATCGCGGAAACCGTCATCGGCCGCGGCGACAGAGCCTTTGAAATCTACAAGAAGACCTGTCCCGCCTATGTGGAAGATATCAGCGAGATTCACCGCACGGAGCCTTATGTGTATTCCCAGATGGTGGCCGGAAGAGACGCCAAGTTCCACGGCGAAGCCAAGAACAGCTGGCTCACCGGCACTGCGGCCTGGACTTTCGCCAATGTCTCCCAGTACATTCTGGGCGTATATCCCACTCACACGGGACTGCAGATCAACCCCTGTGTGCCCAAGGGATTCGGCGACTTTAAGCTGACCCGCGAGTACCGCGGAGCCGTGTACCATATCCAGGTACTGAATCCGGACAATGTAGAGAAGGGCGTGGCGTCCATGACTGTGGACGGTGCTGCTGTGGAGGGCAATATCATCCCCTACGACAAGGATAAAAAGGAAGTCAATGTGGTTGTAACTATGGGATAAAATTCCACACGCATGAAAGCGGCATGGCTGAAAGGCTGTGCCGTTTTTATTTCCGCGCCCTTCGGAGCGTTTCAAGTTTGATGCTCCGCTGCTTGCGGCGGGGTATTTGACTTTCTGCTTGACTTTGGTATGAAATCGTACTATAATCTGCTATTGTACGATTTCGTACCGAAGAAAACAGAAACTTTTACTTTACACAGTATCGCAGGCACGGTCTGCGATCTGTATAGGAGACATTATGAATCATCCGATATCAAAAGAAATGAAGCGGTACAATCATCTACTCGGGGAATTGGAGGCCACCTACCATGAAATATCCCTGAAACTGGGCTTAAGCGACAGCGCTTTGAAAATTCTTTACACCATATGCAATGAGGGAGACCGATGCCCGCTGTCCCTGATATGCCGCCGCTCCGGCCTCAGCAAGCAGACCGTGAACTCCGCCCTTCGCAAGCTGGAGGCAGAAGGCATTCTCTATCTGGAAAAAAGCGGCCCCAGGAGCAAGATGGCATGTCTGACAGAGACGGGGAAGGATTTATCCGAACGAACCGCCCTTCGGCTGCTGCATACTGAAAATACTATTTTCTCCTCCTGGCCCCGGCAGGATGTGGAAAAATATCTGGAGCTGACAGAAAATTTCCTGACCGCTCTCCGGAACGCGGCCGTCAAGCTCTAACGTGTTTGCGGAACTACAAATAGGAGGCATAAAATGATACAACTGTCCGATCACTTTGACTATAAGCGCCTGCTGCGCTATACTTTTCCATCCATAATCATGCTGGTATTTACATCTATATACGGCGTGGTGGACGGCTTTTTCGTGTCCAATTTTGTGGGAAAAACCCCTTTTGCCGCCGTGAATTTCATCATGCCTCTGCTCATGATCCTGGGATGCGCCGGTTTCATGTTCGGTACCGGAGGCAGCGCCCTGATCGCCAAGACACTGGGGGAGGGTAAATCCCAGAAAGCCAATGAACTGTTCACGCTGATTGTATGGGTGTCGGCGCTCTGCGCGCTTCTGTTGGCGGCGGGCGGTTTCGTTCTGCTCCGGCCCGTAGCCACTCTGATGGGCGCTCAGGGACAGCTGCTGGAGGACAGCATTCTCTATGGCAGAATCATATTGCCGGCGCTCCCCTTCTATATCCTGCAATACGAGTTCCAGTGCCTTTTTGCCACCGCCGGGAAACCCAAGCTGGGACTGGGGATCACTGTGGCAGCGGGCGTCACCAATATGGCGATGGACGCTCTGTTTGTCGCCGTCTTTTCCTGGGGACTGGTGGGAGCGGCGGCAGCCACCGCTCTCAGCCAGTTTGTGGGGGGTGTCATTCCCCTGCTCTATTTCAGCCATAAGAACCGTAGCCTGCTGCGGTTTGTAAAATGCAAGTTTGACGGCGGCGCACTGTTTAAGACCTGTACCAACGGTGCGTCCGAACTGATGAGCAATGTCTCCATGTCCATTGTGAGCATGCTCTACAATCTGCAGCTAATGAAATATGCCGGGGATGATGGCATTGCCGCCTACGGCGTCCTGATGTATGTAAGTATGATTTTTCAGGCCCTCTTTATCGGCTATTCGGTGGGAGTCGCTCCGGTGGTGGGCTATCACTACGGAGCGCAGAATCATGGTGAACTGAAGAATTTGCTCAAGAAAAGCCTGGTGTTGATCGGCTCCTTTTCCATTGTCATGTTTATCGCAGGGGAGATTTTGGGCCGACCGCTCTCCCTGCTCTTCGTTGGTTATGATGCCGGACTTCTGGATCTGACAGTCCATGCCTTTGCCATATTCTCTTTCTCCTTTTTGATGTCCGGCCTGACCATTCTGGGGTCCTCATTTTTCACCGCTCTGAATGATGGCCTGACCTCCGCGATCATCGCGTTTTTGCGTACTCTGGTGTTCCAGATTGCCGCTGTCTGCATCCTGCCGCTTTTCTGGGGGCTGGACGGAGTCTGGTTCTCCATCATTGTGGCGGAGGCAATGGCGGTGCTGGTGACTGTCCTGTTTCTTCTGGGAAAGCGGAAAAAGTACCATTACTGAGGTATGTTCCGCGCCTGCCCAACTGCCAGAATGCCACAGCGCTGGCGGCGGCTACATTCAGAGAATCCACACCGTGAGACATGGGAATCCGCACTGTGTAGTCGCATTCCGCAATGGTGTCCGCCGCCAGTCCATCCCCCTCGGTGCCCAGCACGATGGCCAGTTTCTCCTCCGCCTGCAGACGAGGCTCCTCCAGGGAAATCGAATCCTCCCTGAGTGCCATGGCGGCGGTCTTAAACCCTAAATCTCTCAGTGTCTGAAATGTAAACGTTTGCTGACTATTAGAGTCAATTCCGTGATTCGGCTCGTCCAGAAAGGTCCAGGGAATTTGAAACACGGTTCCCATGCTGACCCGTACGGCCCTTCGGTACAGAGGGTCGCTGCTGCCGCGCGTCAGCAGCACCCCGTCCATATTCAGCGCCGCCGCGCTGCGGAAAATCGCCCCCACGTTAGTGGGGTTCATGACATTTTCCAGCACCACAATACGGCTCTTTCCCTGACATATCTGCTCTGCGGCAGGCAAGGGCCTGCGGTACATGGCGCAAAGCATCCCTCTGGTCAGCGCGTAGCCGGTAATCTGCTCCAGCACTTCCCGCCCCGCTGTGTAAACGGGAATATCCCCACATCTGGCAATCAGCTTGCGCCCTATGGTCTCGATCATCCCCCGCTCCATCAACATGGAAAACGGACGGTATCCGGCGTCCAGCGCCCGTCCGATCACCATGGGACTCTCCGCGATAAACAATCCCGGCTCCGGCTCAAAATAGTGCGCTACCTGTCCCTCGGAAAGCCGGGCATAGACGTCCAACGCAGGTGCGTGAATATCTTTGATTTCAATAATATCCGCCATATATGCCTCTCCGTCAAATCCGGTAAGCCGCCTCTACTGGCAGAGCTTTGCCACCACCTGGTTGATCACGTTTCCATCCGCCTTGCCCTTAAGCTCTGGCATCACTGTCTTCATGACCAGTCCCTTGTTCTTCTGAGCGATGATATCCGCGTATTTTTCCGTCAGAAACGCCTCCACCTCCTGAGCCGACATCATCTTAGGCGCATACTCCTGGAAAATATCATATCTGGCCTGGTACTCCTGCCGTAAATCCTCTCTGGAGTCGGGACAGGCGTCTAACTGTTCCTTCACGGTCTTGATCTCCTTCAGGATGACCCTGTCCACAATCTCCTCCGAGATATTGTCCCGGGTTCCCTCGTCGATGGCCACCTTCTTGGCTGCTGAAACCAGCGTGGAGATGGCGTCCTTGCGCACCTTATTCCGCTCCTTCATGGCAGCGATCATATCTTTTTGCAACTGTTCAAACTGCATTGTTCCATCCTCTCTTTCCGGGGAAACTTCCCTTTTTCTCATATATACCACCGCAGGAGCACAAATGCAAGTGCCTGTTGGTATAAATATGCCTTTCGCTGGAAAAAGAACGGGGGTTATGCTATACTGAAATTGTGTTTTGAGAAGCAGAGAAATTTTAAGGAGAGAAAAAGTGAAGAAGATAGACTCGAAGAGACAAAACATCTGGTTTCGGCTTTTACTGGGGACGACAGCTCTGCTGCTGTGGAGCGGCCTTTGTCCAGCTCCCCTTTGCGACGCCGCCCCCAGGCTCCACATGGCCTGTCCCACGGCGGGTTCCCCGGTGCTGCGCACCTTTCCCTTCTATCCGCCCTACCACGGTATCTTCGCCCACAGACGGCATTTTCTCTGCGGAAAGGAACCTGTGGCGGCTCCGGAAATGCTGGCCTATATGGCGGATCGCACCCCTCCGGTGGAAACCGTTGGAGAAGTGAGCCAGCGCTATATGGACCGCTGTGGGGAGGCGCTCTCCCTGCTGCCTGACAGCCTTCTCTATCTTTTTGAGGACTACGGCTGGCACTTCTATGTGACCTCCCTGGATATCGCCGAGACGGAGTTCGACGGTCAGTACGCCTCCGTCAAGGGCGTCACCGACGTACAGAGTCTGTATATCAAGGTGGAAGACCGGGACAGCGCCACCGACTCCTCCACCATTCTTCATGAATTCGGCCATTTTTTGGACTACTGCTGCAATTTCCCCAGCGAGAAGGAACGCTTTATCTCCATTATGGAGTCAGAATTTGAAAGCGCCGAGAACATGGGCATGCACTGCAACCCCAAAAACAACGAAGAATACTTTGCGGAAAGCTTTTTCTGGTATCTGACCGACACCCAGCGGATGGAAGAGGCAATCCCCCAGACCTGGGACTTCATCCGCCAGTGCCTGACAGAAACCATCTACTGGATTCATGAGTAAGTCCCCGTCTTACTCTATTCGTCCACAGGTTCCAGACTGGCAAACTCCTTCATAAAAGATTTTATACCCATTTCTCCGAAATCCACCGTGATACTCTCCTGAGATTCTTCGATCACCGTCCCCACCCCATATTTGACATGGCGCATCCGCTGTGGGGAAAACGGCTGTTTCTTCGCCAGAGTTTCCTGTTCCTCCTGGGCAAATTCTTCTCCGCCCAATTCCCCTTTCCGTTTCCCAGAATCCACGGTGGAATCCGGCTCCACATATTCCGCCAGTCTCTGGGGAATCATCTGCAGGTAACGGCTCTCCCCGGGCGTCACTCCAGGCATGCCCGGCTGGGTATAGTAGGACAGCTCCAGGAAATCTCTGGCTCTGGTCATGCCCACAAAAAACAGCCGTCTCTCCTCCTCCCCCTCCTCAAATCCGGAGGTATGCAGAGGAATCAACCCATAGTTGACACCGATGATAAACACATGGGTGAACTCCAGTCCCTTGGACGCATGCAGGGTCATGAGCCGGACACCCGGCGCTGCTGCATTCTCAGCCTCTTTTTCTTCCCGGCCCCCGCTTTTTCCATCTTCGGTGTCACTCTCTATGCTGCAGCTTGGTCTGTATAGACCTATCCCCTCCTCCTCCAGATAGGCCTCCCCGCTGTCACGCTCCCGGCGGGACACCACCAGATGGGAAATCCCTTCTCTGGCAAACACATCCGACAGCAGCCCAGCCTGGGCCTGCAATCGGTAGAAAATCGCAATCTGCTCCAGAGGAACGCCATCCCTGTGCAGGTTCCGAATCTGCTGCGCCAGATAGTAGGCCTCCCCCAGCGGGTCATAGGCCTGCCGTATCCTGACCTGTCCGGCGCTGTCCCTGCTGCCGGTGAGCTTATCCCCGTATTGCTTAAAACGCCCCGCCGCTTCCAGTATCCTGCTGCCGCTGCGATAATTCATGGGCAGCGTCAGCTCTCTGGCTCCATAGCGGTGTACCAGGGTAAAACAGGCGTTAATGCTGCTCCCCCTCCATCCATAGATAATCTGGTTGGGGTCCCCCACGGCAAAAAGTCTGGTATTCCTCCCCCGCAGCGCGTCCAGAAAGGCCAGCTGCTGCTCATCGCTGTCCTGCACCTCGTCCACTACAATCCACTCAGGGGTAATGGGGTATTGTCGCAGAAGACTCTCCGCGTTTTTCAACAATTCCCGAAAGGTCATCGTATTACGCCGCCTTTTCTCCTGCTCCAATGCATTCGCCAGGTGCCATATATCGTCCTGAAGCTTGTCAAGGCGCTTTCCCTCCACGCTGTCCCGCCCCCGGCTGCCCAGGCGGGCTGCCGTCTCCAGACGTCCCGGCAGCCGGGCGGGATACTTGATCTTATACCCTTCCCGCCGGATAAGTTCCCCGGCAAGCTCCAGCTCCTGCTCCGGCAGCAGTACCGTAAAATCCCGGGTGTAGCCCAGCTCTTCCACCGGCAGCGTCTGTTTCAGCAACCGATAGGCCACGCTGTGGAAGGTGCCGAAACCCGCCATCTGCTCCGGCGGCAGACTCCCCTCCCGGCTCTCTAAGCGTCTGCGAATCTCCTCCGCCGCCTTGTGGGTAAAAGTCAGCACAATCATCCGACTGTAGGGGATGTTTTTCACATAATACAAATACAGCAGCTTGGCGATCAGCACTGTGGTCTTGCCGCTCCCCACGTTGGCGTTGACCACACAGGTATCACTGTCATCCAGCACGGCCTCCCTCTGTCTCAGATTCAACTGCTCCAGTATCTCACACTCTCTCACGGCAAAATCCCCCTATGGCTGTTCGTCCCGGGAGATTCGCCGAACATTGTCCAGGCGTTTCTGCAGTTTCTCCCGCACTGTGTCGCTCTCTCCTGCAAAGGCCTGCCCTCTCTGGGAGAGCTGTATTTTCTCCAACCCCCACAGCACTGTTGACTTATCCAGTCGATAATCTCCGATACAGGCTATACAGCCGCCCTTGCAGCCGCATCCCCCTACCAGTGCCCGGGCGCGGTCCACAATCTCCGGCATTCGCTCATAGGCCTTCTCCGCATATCCCAGGCCACCCACAAACTTATCATAGATATAAACCACAACCTGATCTTCCGGCGATGTCTGCTCACCCACGGCATTGCCGGAAACGATGACGCCAATGTCCTCCTTCTCTGTCATAGTCAGCATTCTGGCGGCGTTCTCCAGCGCGTAACACATTCCCTCAAAATGGTTGTTCAGCGGCTGTTTCCCGCTGGCGCTCTCCCGCAGCAAACTGCGGTATTTCCAAACCACCTCATCTGGCACCCCAATCCAGGTTCCCTCCGTGTCATACTGTTTCGTCAGCGGCCTGGGGAGCTGGTCGTAGCCCAGATTCTGGTGGTTGTGGAACTCCAGCTTTTTGTACATGCTGATCACATCCTCCACATGAAGTTCTCCGAAACACACCCGGACGGTCTCTCCCTCCCCCGCGTCATAATCGCAGGTCTGCCTGGTCATCAGCTGCCGTACCTGCGTGCTGCCCCCCGGCACCGTATAGTAGTTGCCGGAAAACGGCACTGCGTAGCTGGTGCGGGTCTCCTGATCCATGGAACTTATCTGGTACTGCACCCCGCCATGCATATACACGGCTCCCGGGTGAATCTCCCGAAACGCCTGCAGCTCGTCCATTTCTGTAATATGCTCCCGGGTCTCCTGATTGATCAGCTTATAACGCCCATTGTCGATATTGCGCAGGCTGTAGTCTCCCTCGGGAAAACTCTGCCCGCACCAGACATAGCGTCCGCCCTGACGGGTCAGCTCCCCAGCCTCCAGCAGCACCGGAATCGCCTCGCCCAGGTCGGGAAACAGCTCCATATCCTGTCGGTCCAGAGGAATCTCCGCCGCCGCGGCCCGGATATGAGCCAGCTGTATCAGCAGATTGTCCGGGTCTATAACGGCACTCTCGCTGCTGCCCGCAAAAAGCCAGTCCGGGTTTACCGCGATGTACTGGTCAAAGGGCATCTCCCGCAGAATCAGGTAATTGGTGCAGCTACGGCCGCTACGGCCCGCTCTGCCGGTCTGCTGCCAGAAGGAGGCCTTGGTGTCGGGATATCCCACCAGCACGGTTGCGTCCAGGCTGCCGATATCAATGCCCAGTTCCAGGGCATTGGTAGCCACCAGTCCCAGCAATTCCCCCCGGTTCATCTTCTCCTCGATCTCCCGGCGCTCCCTGGGCGTATAGCCGCCCCGGTATCCGGCGATACGGTTCACCATCAGCTGCTCCGGATGCAGCGCCCGCATTCTGCCTGTGGGCGGGGTCTCCTGGCCCTCCAGCAAGTCTCTGGTCTCCTTCAGCACGATCTCCACGTTTCTCCTGGAGCTGACAAAGGCGATAAATCCGGTGCCATCCTCCATCAGCTGGGGCAGCAGATTGGAGGCCACCGTGGCAGCTCCGGCCTGTCCGATCTCCTTGCCGTATTTGTCCTTGATTTTGGGCGGCTGGAGAAAAATATACCGCCGCTGCGCCCGGGGCGCGCCGTCTCTTTCCACCTGTACAAAATGGCGGCCGCATATGCCCTGGGCCAGCTCCAGCGGATTGGCTATGGTGGCGGAGCTGCACAGAAAACCGGGCTGGCTGTGGTAGTATCGGCACACCCGGCCAAAGCGCCGCATCACATTGGCCAGATGGGAGCCGAAAGCCCCCCTGTAGGTGTGCAGCTCGTCGATGACCACATACCGCAGATTGGCAAAGAGCAGATCAAATCCATACTTACTGTGATTAGGCAGAAAAGAGCTGTTAATCATCTCCGGATTCGTCAGGATGATGTTGGCGCTGCGGCGAATCCGGCTGCGCTCTGCGGGGGTGGTGTCACCATCGTAAACTCCCGCCACTATCCTGTCATCCCCGAAGTATTCCAGCACGGGCCGCAAAGCTTTGTACTGGTCGCTGGCCAGCGCTTTGGTGGGATAGACAAATATGGCCCGGGCCCGGGAATCACTCAGGATTGCCTGCAGCACCGGCAGCAGAAAACTCAGGGTCTTGCCGCTGGCCGTAGAGGTGGTAATCACCACGTTCTCCCCCCGCCCGGCCAGTTCAAACATCTCCGCCTGGTGACTGTAAAGCCGCTGGAGCCCCCGCTGCCGCAGATACCCAGCCAGTTCCGGCAGCAGCCCCGCAGGATAGTCCGCGTACTGGGCCGCCACGGCCGGAACGGTGCGGCTGTACACAATCATATCGTTTATATCCATAAATCTCCCAATCCTTCCGTGTACAGACTGGCGCTCCCGCGCCAAAGTCCGATGAAAAATACAGCCAGACCTTTCGATCCGGCTGTATCCATCATATCACATCACAGACTGTTATGCAAGAACCTTGCAGAACATTTGTTCTTATTCATTTGTTCTTATTTTTCAAGCTTTCAACACTGCTCCAGGGCCTGGGCAATGTCGGCGATCAGATCCTCCTTGTCCTCCAGACCGCAGCTCATGCGCACCAGCTCCGCAGGCACGCCAGCCTCCGCAAGCTGCTCGTCCGTCATCTGGCGGTGCGTGCTGGACGCAGGGTTCAAACAGCAGGTCCGGGCGTCTGCCACATGGGTCTCAATTGCCGCCATCTTCAGATTTTTCATGAAAGTGCTGGCCGCCTCTCTGCCGCCCTTCAGTCCAAAGGATACCACGCCGCAGCTGCCGTCAGGCAGATATTTCTGAGCCAGTTCATGGTATTTGTCTCCGGGCAATCCACAGTAGTTCACATAGGCCACCTTGGGGTGGGACGCCAGAAACTCTGCCACGGCCTGTCCGTTTTCACAGTGACGTTTCACGCGCACATGCAGGCTCTCCAGCCCCAGATTCAGGATAAAAGCATGCTGGGGGCTTTGGATAGAACCCAAATCCCGCATCAGCTGAGCCGTACATTTGGTGATAAACGCGCCGCCCTGACCGAATTTTTCCGCATAGGTAATGCCATGATAGCTATCATCCGGCGTACACAGTCCGGGGAATTTGTCCGCATGAGCCATCCAGTCAAAGCTGCCGCTGTCTACAATGGCTCCCCCGACCGCCGACGCCGTGGCCATCCATGTATTTCGTCGTGGAATGGGTAACGATATCAGCGCCCCACTCAAACGGACGGCAGTTGATTGGTGTGGCAAACGTATTGTCAATAATCAGAGGCACGCCATGCTTGTGCGCTGCCGTGGCAAACTTTTCAATATCCAGCACCGTCAGAGCAGGGTTAGCGATGGTCTCACCAAACATCACTTTGGTATTGGGCTGAAAAGCGGCGTTAAGCTCTTCCTCGGAAGCGTCCGGGTCCACGAAGGTCACATCAATACCCATTCTCTTCATGGTGACGGCGATCAAGTTGTAGGAGCCGCCGTAAATGCTGCTGGAGGACACGATATGATCCCCTGCGCTGCATATATTAAACAGAGCATAAAAGGTGGCCGCCTGTCCGCTGCTGGTCAGCATGGCCGCCGATCCGCCCTCCAGGGCACAGATCTTCGCCGCCACGGTGTCATTGGTGGGATTCTGGAGCCGGGAATAGAAATAGCCTTCGGCTTCCAGGTCAAAGAGCTTTCCCATGTCCTCGCTGGTGTCATAGCGGAACGTCGTGCTTTGCACAATGGGGATCTGCCGGGGCTGCCCGTTTCCAGGCGTGTAACCGCCCTGCACGCAAATGCTGTTCATATTCATGGATGTATCCTCCTTGGTCACTGTAAATTTTCTCTCATTGTAACACATCTCTCGGGAAAAAACCATGACTAATTTATCACAGGCGGATGCTCTCCTCCGGGGAAGTCACCCTCCGGTATATCCGGGCGCTCCCCTCCCGGAATGCCGCCTTCCGGGCGTCCTCCCTCCGGCATATCCGGGCGTTCCCCACCCGGAAAATCATCTCCCGGATGTTCTCTCCCAGGCATTCCGCCGCCAAAACCGCCGTTTTCAAAGCCCGTTCCACAGATCAGCTCATCATTCAGCTCCACCTCCAGGCTCTCTTCTCCCACAGTGATAGTATACACATCTCTCAGCACCAGTTTGGGACAGCTGACCACCACAGAATTAAAGGCCCCTTGCGTGGAATAAGACAGCAATTCCTCGCCGCCGGAGTTCCGCAGCGTCACTGAGGTTCCCGCCCCATGGTCGGAAGTCGTTACCAGAATCGAGCCCTGGGTGGAGGCGCTGCCAAAATTCATGGCCATAGCCCTGTTCCCCACCGCAATTACGCTGCCTCCTGTAATCTGCGCGGTTGTCTCATAGTCCAGCGCGCCGTCGGCCCCGCTCTCAGAGCCGGACACATAGACCTCGCCGCCGGAAATTGCCAGGGAACCGTTAGAATCCAATCCGTCCCCTCCGGCGTGTACATAGGTAGTCCCGCCCGTGATTTGTATGATATGGTCCGTCCCGTCTCCCGCCGCGTTCACTCCATCGTCCGTGGCACAGAGCCTGATGTTTCCGCCGGATATCTCCACGTTGCATCCCTCAATCCCCTCAACGCTGTCGGATATTTCGATGTCTCCTCCGGCGATTCTGACGTCCCCGTCTCCGTGAATGCCATCGTCTCCCGCTGTTATATAAAATGCACCGCCGTCAATATAGACATAGCCCTTCTCTGTCCCCAGGTCCGCATCCTCCTCTCCCGCATGGATGCCGTCTGTTCCCGACGTGATTTGGAGCGTCCCTCCAGCCACTCTGACGCTGTCCTTTCCAGCCAGCCCTTTTCTCTCCGCTGTTATCGTAATCTTTCCTCCCGTTATCTTCAGATCGTCCTTGGACACCACCGCATGTCCCTGCACCGCATTGACGAAAAGCCCTCCGGTGCCGTTGACGGTGAGATCGCTTTTTGCAAAGATCACCCCATCGATATTGTTGCCGTCCAGAGCGCTGTATCCACTGCTTGTGAGACTGTTCTCCGAACCCTCGGCCAGCGTGATAAACACCTTGTCCGCCTCTTTCACATAGATGGCCGCATTGGCGCTGTTGCTGATCTGCACGCCGTCCAGCACCAGCTGCACCTTGGCCGTCTTATCCGCGTCCACGCAGATCATGCCGTCTGTCAGACTGCCGCTTATATGGTATACGCCTTCTTCACAGATCGTCACATCTCCCTGAGAAAGCGTGATTTCCACCGCCTCTGTCTCCTTATATTCCCCGCTCAGGTCACGATCCGTAAACATCTCTGAGACTGCCAAGGGTTCCGTCTCCATCGCCGTCTTCGCCGATTCCTCTCCGCCGCAGCCCGCCAGAGCCGCCACGCTCAGACATACAATCAGCACTGTCAAAATCATACGTCTCATATGTATCTTCCCCGTTCCTTTCAAAGCTCGCACGCCGTCGTCTCCTCGTTGGAGACAGATATCTCCAGATTGCCGTTTCTGCAGCGCAGCTTGTCTATCATCTCCTTCTCCGCCTCCGCGCTGCTGAGTACAATGCGATAGGTCAGCTTAAACAGGCTCCCCATGTTGGCGGTCTTCACCTGCACCAGCTCGTGAGAGGAGGTATAGCTGTCCAAAATCCCGTCAAATACGCCTGTGTAATCTAAATTCTCCGGTATCGCGATATGCAGCACCTTGTAAAGAGCCTCGTTCCTGCCTCCAAAACCCAGCCGATTATAGAGAATGGTGACGGCACTCAGAATCAGCGCGAACAGCACCGCATAGCCCAGGTAGCCCATGCCCGCCATCATCCCCGTACACATGGTGGAAAAGATGGCTCCGATCTCCCTGGCCGTGCCGGGGACAGACCGAAAACGCACCAAACTGAAGGCTCCCGCCACGGCCACGCCGGTTCCCACGTTGCCGTTGACCATCATAATCACCACACACACGATGGCCGGAAGCATGGCAAGCGTCACCAGAAAGCTTTTGGTACAACGATTTCTGTATGCATACGCTCCCGCCAGCAGCAGTCCTATGATCAGAGACGCCCCGACACACATCAAAAAGTACGGCAGCGAAATAATATTCGCCGACTGAGAATCAAAAATCCCTCGAAACAAATTGTCAAGCATAAATCAGTTCCCCTCCCTCCCGTGTAAACATTTTCTGATAAGCGCTGCCATACTTGGAGAAGGAGGTTCTGGGAACCCGCTCCTCCGACAGCGCCCGGGCCATCCACACTGGGATGCTTTCCGACGTCTTGATCTCCATCAGAGCATATCCCGGCGGCAGCAGCGCCTCCCCATATATATCACTTCCCAGAGACAAATCCTCCTCCCGGAACAAAATATTCTCATCGAAGGTCACCCTAAATCCCTCTTCCTGCACGGCTGTGTAGGCCTCCCTGTCATAGGATAAAAAAACTCTGGGGCTTATTGTCCGATAAAATTCCAGGAAATAGTCGATTTCCTCCGCGATCTGCGTATGTACAGGCGCCTTTGCCCTGCCCGCCAAATAGTCCATGGCTTGTCTCTCCTCCACACAGATTCTCCGCTTGTAGACCACAGAGTCATACTTCTTTTTCAGTTCCACAAACACCTGGTCCTCCGGATTCGTATGCCGATAGCTCCTGACCCGCAGTTTCTCCTTGTATGCCGGTTTATCCAGCGAAGTGCGTATCAATCGGTAATTGTTCGTGTCATAGTAAATATTGCGAATCGTGCTTTTGCCGTAGTGATCCAGCTCCATATGCGGCTCCATAGCCCGCAGAATACTCTCTTTCTGTCCTTTTGTCAGCAAATATTTTATCTCATATCGCTTGAAAATCATTTGCATATCCATGGTATTCTCCACTCCGTTTTTGTTTGATAGGATTATTTTAACAGCCCAACCTAAAATCTACCTAAATGATTTGTGAATACTTTGTGTTTTGTGATATACTGATACTGCATCAAAACACAGATTCATTTACAGGAGACTGCCATGAGACTGCTGATTGCGGAGGACGATGCCGATATCGCCAAAGCCCTGACGGCGCTTTTTGAACACAACAACTACACTGCGGACGCGGTCACGGACGGCAATGCCGCCTGCGACTACGCATTGACCGGCAATTATGACGGCATTGTGCTGGATATTATGATGCCGGGCATGGACGGCCTGGAGGTGCTGCGGCATCTGCGGGCTGCGGGCCTGGGCACGCCTGTACTGCTCCTGACCGCCAAAAGTGATCTGGAGGACCGGGTGCAGGGCCTGGATGCCGGGGCGGACGATTATCTCCCCAAACCCTTTGCCGCCAGCGAGCTGCTTGCAAGAGTGCGGGCCATGCTGCGCAGAAGAGACAACTATCAGGGGGATGTGCTGGAATTTCAGGGGATGAGACTGAATCTGGCAACCTTTGAACTTGGCTTTGGTCAGGCGAATATCCAGCTTGCCGGCAGGGAATTCCAGATGATGCAGCTGCTGATGCGGACCCCCGGGGCCATCATCTCCACAGACCAGTTCATGGACAAAATCTGGGGCTGGGACTCCGAAGTGGAAGTGAGTGTGGTCTGGGTATATGTCTCCAATCTGCGCAAAAAATTAGAGAGAATAAACGCCCCCGTCATTATCAAGGCCTTGAGAGGCGTGGGCTACTGTCTGAGCGTCCCTGAACCCAATACCGCCAAAGCAGAAAGAGAGTGAGAATCCACATGATACGCCAATTACAGAGAAAATTTGTCTCTATCACCGCCTCCGCTCTCTTTTTCATCATCCTGCTGGTCACCGTCACCATCAACGCCCTGTTTTTCTATCAAACCAACCGAATGCTGGAATCCCGCCTGGCGCAGATTATGGAATGGCAGAGCGGCCCTATACCAAAGCCCGCGTCCCAAAAACAGCCGCCGACTCCCCGCGGAGAGCAGGCCGACACGCTCCTCCCCATACCCCGGCCCGGAAACGAAGGTTCAAATACGTTGCTGGCGAAACAGTTGGATATCAGACCCGACGGCTGCCTGATCTACCTGAACGCAGACGGGTCCATCCAGGAAATTCGCCAGGAGGGAGCCAGACTGTACACTGCCGAGGAGCTTTCCTGGATCATCGCGGATATTTGGGCCGAAGAAAAGGAATCCGGCTGGTATCAATATTATAAATTCCACAAGGAAAGCAAAAACTCCGGGAAGACAGTCATCGGGCTGCTCAATGCTTCCGCCAGCCTGTATTCCGTCTTTACTGTGGTACTGATCTCTGCCGTTATCGGATTATCCTGCTTTTTGCTGGTGCTGCTCATTGTAATTCTGGCCTCCCGGCGGGCAGTGGAACCCATGGCGGAGAGCTATCTTAGGCAAAAACAATTTGTCACCGACGCAGGCCATGAACTGAAGACACCCCTCACTGTCATATCCGCCAACAATGAGCTGCTGCGGATGCTCTACGGCGACAACGAGTGGTCGGACGGCATTGACCGTCAGGTAACCAAGATGAGCAGCCTGGTACAGAGTCTGATTGCGCTGGCCAAAATGGACGAGGAGCAAAAGCCCGCCTTTGCCTCCTTCAACTTGAGCGACGCCGTCTGCGATACCGCTATGTCCTTTGAAAATCTGATTTGCTCCCGTGAAAAATCTGTCACTTTCGACATTGCGGAAGATATTTTCTACACTGGCGATGAATCCCGACTGCGCCAGCTGGTCTCCATTCTCATGGACAATGCCGCGAAATATTGTGACAAGAGGGGCGTCATATCCGTCTGCCTGAAGGCAGACCGACTCATACGCCTACAAGTGATCAATGACTACCAGGCCGTAGATTCCTGCGATCTGGATCAGGTCTTTCAGCGGTTCTACCGGGCCGATAAGGCCCGGACTCCCAATGGGAGCTACGGCCTGGGCCTGTCCATAGCCAAGTCCATCGTGGAACTTCACAAAGGTACCATTCACGCCAAAGCCCTGAACCACAATAAGATTCTATTTGAAGTGCTGCTGCACCGGACTACATGAAACGCAAAAAGCCCTGGCGATTGCACAGGGCTTTTCGTATTTTATGGTCTTATTTTATGGCCTATTTCACAATTCCGTTGCCCAGTAACGCCTCTCTCCACACCTTGTAAGACTTGGCGGTCAGGTGCAGACCGTCCCTGGCCTGGCTCGCGTTGAGGTTGCCTGCGGCGTCCGTGAAAAAGACGTTCAGATCCAGGTAAAAAACCTTCTCCCCATCCGCCATGGCAGCCAGTTCCGCATTGCGCTCCCGAATCTCGTCGTTGTTGATTTTTGGGTGTTCAGCGGTGTAGGCGGAGGTCACTGCCAGAATAGACTGTATCACAACGCTGGCGTCCGGCTGTTTCTCCTGCACATGACTGAGCAATGAGCTATAGGAAGTCAGATAGCTCTTGCGCTTACTTCCCATATCGTTGATGCCCAACATGATATAGACCGCGTCATACTGCCGCGCGTCCAGCAAGGCATCCAGCGTGACACCGCCCATGTCCTTGCCGAGAGCTTCGCTGGCACCCATGCCGTTGATACAGAAATAGGTGGCATTCTTCAAAGAGCCATACATGGACAGTCCCACTGTCAGAGAGTCTCCGATAAAAAGCACATTGTCATAATAGCTCTTGTCCACCGCCGCAAAGCTCCCCACAGACTGGGTGATATCCAGTTTCACAGGCTCCTCCGCCAGATATTCGTCGGAAGCATACCCCACAGTGCCGTAATAATCCAAACGATACCAGCCCGTCTCGTTGCATCTGCCCGTCACCTTGATTTCCTGGTTGCGGTACAGACCGCCGATGCGCTCCCCTTCCACGGTAGGTTGGTTACGCACCCGCAGAGAGGTCTGGGCATAGAGACTCCCCTCCATATCCGTATATGTGTACGGCTCCGGCGTCGGCTCTGGTTCACTCTCCGGAGGCGCGGTCTCCTCTGGTACAGGCTCCGCGGTCTCCTCCGGCAGAACCTCCACCCCCGGCCCCGGCATCCCTGTCTTTTTAGACAGGTAGGTCACACCGCCGTCCTCCGCGGCCACCGGAGAGAAAAAAAGCCAAAAGCCCAGCGTTACCATCAGAGCAAGGGTGGCAACAGACAATGCGCCGATTGTCATACCCACAATATATTTGTTGACTCGCCAAATCCTTGACGCCGTTCTCTTTGCCATTGTTTCCTCTTTTCTGCATATCTTTTAACAGCTTGTCTTCTTTTTTCCACATATTATACTCGCTAACTCGCCCGACTGCAACATACTTTTGCAGAAAATGACCGCAAAAAGAGACAAAAGGACTATATTTTCACCAGTTCCCGACAGCGATTCAGAGCTGCGTACAGCTCCTGACGACGGGGCATGGCCAAGTTTCCAGGCAGGCTCTCCCGCCCCGGACAGAATGCGGCAAAACCACTCTTTGCCACCTCTTCATACAGTGACTCCACGGCCTGCTGCATGGTTTTTCTGCCGTCAAACTGACGGCACTTCATATATTTGATCATGTGGGCCAGGGCCGTGAGCTGCTCGCTGTCCGTAAGCTGCTCTACATAGCGCATATCCACGGTCTCCCGATTGATGGAAAAGCCGTCCAGCCCCATGGTCTTCATCTTGATCCGGTCGTCTCTGGCGAAAGCCGGGTCCGCCTTGATCACCCTGTGGAAATCCGGTTTCTCCGCCGCCGGAGCGCTGCCCAACGTGTATGGGAACTGCTCTGCCTCCTTTTTCGCCAGGGACGTAATCTCCATAGGACGATATTTGTTCATCTGCAAGATGCAGTCCGCCTTGTGGAAATAGGAGCCGCAGCTGCCCGCCACCAGCACCGTGGAGACGCCGTAGTCCTCGTACAGCTCCCGCACTCGGTCAATGAACGGGATGATCGGCTCCATGTCCCGGCTCACCACCCGCTGCATCAGCTCGTCCCGAATCATAAAGTTGGTGGCGCTGGTGTCCTCGTCAATAAGGAATACCTTCGCCCCCATCTCCACAGCCTCCACCGTAGCCGCCGCCTGGGAAGTGCTGCCGCTGGCGTCCTCCGTGTAAAAATGCTTAGTGTCCTTGCCTCCCGGCAGGTTGCGAATAAACATGGAAATATCCGCCTGCTGAATGCTCCGTCCATCCTCCGCCCGCAGTTTCATGGCGCTGTCGTCCGTCAGCACATACTCTCTGCCGTCCCCGGCAATGTGGTCGTATACCCCCTTCTCCAGCGCCTCCAACAGGGTGGACTTGCCATGGTAGCCGCCGCCCACGATCAGCGTCACGCCCTTGGGTATCCCCATGCCTCTAAGCTCACCTTTGTGGGGCAGCTGCAGAGTCACCGCCATCTCCTGAGGGCTGGCAAAGGCCACCGCATCCTTCATGGGCTGGGAAGACACGCCGGATTTGCGGGGCAAAATGGCTCCGTCCGCCACGAAAGCCACCAACTCCCGCTCTTTTAGCTGCTGCCTGATGTAGAGCTGGTCGTCCGCCAGATGCAGCACCTTTTCCAGATTGTCCTTGGGGCAGGAGGCTGCCAGCAGGGTCTGTTTCACGCATACCGGCAGAAAATCAAACAGTATCTTGACCAGCTCTCCCGCATTGATGGTACGTCCGTTGGCAGGAAAACCGATCTCCATGCGGATTGTGACCTGACCATCCCCGGAATTTACCGTACAGGCACTGCGCTCCAATATCTCCTGTCCGGGCTGGCTGATTCCCAGAAGTCCGCTCTTGCCAGACCCTTTGGCTTTGAAGGAATACTCCCGTATCTTGGCTGCCATGCGCCTGAGCAGATAGTCCTGAAAGGCAATTCTCCTATGCTTTTGCTCATAACAGCCCCGCTCAAAGCCTGCCACCCTGCCCGGCACGGTCAGACTCACTTTGGAGGGAGCCGCGAAAGGGTCCCCCTGCACATGGTCGATGGACAGCACATATTGCTGGAACTGATACTGTCCCCGGGTGTCCTTGTAAGCCGGGTAGCTCTTATGGTCGATTTGTCTGAGTAATGTCTGTAGTTCTGCTGCTGATTTCATACTTTTATACCTCTCCTGCTATATTTAGTTCCATCACACCCCTCCAACCCTTTGGGGGAATAATGTACAACTCTTTTCATCTGAGTGCATCTCAAGACAATATATATTTACAAGGCTCTTATAGGAACGCGCTGTCTTTTGGCGAAAGTGGCTACCACTCATATTCCAACACCTGGCAGTTGCCGATACCAAAGGCCGCAAATTCCTCATTGGTCATATCCGAAAAATAAGACTGCACGATTCGAGCAATGCCGTTGTGAGCCACCAGCAGATAGGTCCTGCCCTCCGGCTCCCGGCGCAGTTCATCCAGCAGATTATATATGCGCTGAGCCATCTGCATCATGGACTCACCGCCCTCGTTGCGGTTCACAAACTGGGCCTTTGCAACCTGAAACGCCGCACCGTTCCGGGGCGTGGACTCCCATTTCCCAAAGTTCTGCTCCTTCAGGCGCGCCTCCTCCCGCATAGGAATCCCGGTGATCTCATGAATATGGCGGGCGGTGTCGGCAGCCCGAACCAGCGGTGAATACAATATCTCGTCGATTCCATAGTCCGCCTGTGTGATCAGCTTTCCCAGCTCCATGGCCTGCTCATGCCCCCGGTCCGTCAGGGCGATATCCGTAGCGCCGCAGATTTTGTTTTCCACGTTCCAGATGGTCTGCCCATGCCGGGCAAAATATAATTTTCTCATGTATTCTCCTCATTAATAGTTCCGCAATAGTTCCGCATTTTCCCTTTCTTCACACATACCCGGTAATTTTAGTTCTTCATAGGGAATCACAAACAGGAAGTCCCCTGCTGCCTCGCAGTCAAAGGCTCCCTGGTGATAATAGACGCCCACGCCCTGCTCCATCATATAAAAGTACTGGGGCCTGTAGATCAGATAGGTGTCTCTTCCCATCAGGATATAATACTCGTCTCCCTGGCTGAGAAAATAGCCATAGACAAAGTCGGCTACCAACTCCTCAGTCTGTTCCTCGGAACAATTCAGTATCTCCGGCAGAGTGACCGTCTCCCCAGTGTTCAAATCAAAGGTGACTGGCATGGGGATGATAGCCATCCGGATACCTCCGTAATATGCTGTTTTTATCATATTTACGGTTAGATAGTGGCCCCCCATCGTTAAACCCTGATAAGAATAATCTTCAAACACATTCCATTGTTCTGTCAGCTCATACTCATATTCCGCATAGAAGTCTTCTCTCATGGGAATGAATTGCTCATATAGTTCTTCAAAATAGCTGTTCAACTGGCTGTAACAGGGAAGTGTTTCGTTAAACTGGGGCAGGCAGATTTTATAATCCCAATGCTCCGGCCCTGCGGTTTCACTGCTCTCCGAAAGCGCAGACGGTGACAGGACAGACTCTGTCTCCTCCTGCGTTCGGTACAAGTCATAGTAACACAAGTCCTCCGCCAGATATTCCTCATGATCCTCCAGAACCGGCAGCATGAATGTCGCCGAAAGATACTCCCCATATTCTATGGAATACACCGGCGATGTGGGCAGAGGGCTGGCCGTGGGGAACGATGCAGCGGTAATCGTCGGTTCCGGCTCTGGGCAGAGAGACGGGCTGGGGATTGGCTCCGGCCTTGGGCTGGGCGTCGGTGCAGATGCCAGTACAGTCACAGACTCTATCTCTGCAACTGTCTGCTCCTCCAGGGACTGCGTATGAACGCAGCCGCATAACATATATGCAACCAGCCACGATAGCAAAATCGTATTCAGTAACCTTTTCACCGCGTATGCCGCTCCCTTCCCTCTTTTTACGCTTATCACTTTTATTATACATATAAAATGTTTTTGTGCAAGAAACAATACACCGCTTAAGCGCCCATGATTTTCTCACGAAATGCCGCAAAACCCTCTGCCCGCGCTGCCGCTTTGTTCCATATGCGAAGTGTCTCTGTATCCTCCTCTGCAAGAATACAGGTAACAATATCTTCCGGAATATCCCCTAAATCCTCCAATAGATCAAGAATTGACTGGCGGCCCTGATTAACAGCGCCTTTTTGCATGCCCTTCTGCATGCCCTTCTGTATACCTTTCTGTATACCTTTTTCAATAAATACCTCAGACAAATTACACATAGACTGCATCCTCCCCTCGGTCTCTACTTGCATTACCATCCCATACTCTTTTTCCAGTATATCCTTTTTCTCTTTCACATTCATCTCGGACAGCAGCACTTCCAGCATGGCGATCAGCGTATTTCGAGAAGTCTTCTCTGCGGAATCGCTGCGTATATTGACTATAATTCCCTGCACAAGTTCGACTCTGTGAGAGTTATCCCTGTCTCCATACACGGTCTTCCGCTCCAGATTAATCTCCTCGATGGAATCTCCCCTTTTTCCGCTGTCCATACATATCCAGATACTGCGCACGTTTTTCAGACTGTCATAATCCGTCCTGTAAAACTCTGTATTCTTCTGAGCCGAAACCATTCGGGAGAGATAATACACAATCCGATTCTCCAAATGATACCCCAATGCGCTATGGCTGGTCAGTTTTTGCGCCTCCAGATTAATCAAAAATTTCATCTTCATCTGTCCAAGATATGCGCTAAAACGAATATCATAATATACCGTGCCCTCTCCCGGAACACTGTCCTCTGTCTTATCTTCCCTGACCCGGCCTAAATTGGTCAGCCCTGGATCCAGAGCTGACGCCGCCACCTCAATATCGTCATCGATGCAGGAAATAATATCTATGATCGTCATATCCCTGCATTCCCGAATGGTATACTTCAGGATTCTCGCTAAAATCTGTTTGTCTGCCAACAGAAATTTTACATTAGTGTCATAGGCGGCGGCACTCTCAGCCGCCGCTACCGCCTGGGATAAATGAGTGTCTTCTCTCTGTCTTGTCATAACGTACCTCCTTGGTTCTGTGCGCAGGAGATACTAAATACACTTGTTCGTATTCTAACCGAAAATCTCCTACTCGTCTTCAATTTTTTATTTTGAATTTCAAGCATAGATTTTCTGATTTCTTGAGAAGAGAATTGCTCTGTCAAAATGGAAATGAATGTATGCTCTAAAAATATGGTAGCATGGATGGGACGAAATTGCAATATTTTTCGGCATTTGTCGTACAAAATTTTTTGAGCTTTTTGGCGTGGGACGCCCCCTTTTCATAGCGGAAAATTCGTCCACTAACGCCCGCACCCTGAATTTATAAACTCCTGACTCAGTTATGCCAACCATCCCAGAAAACAGAAAAATGTCTCTAAACACGGGCAATATCAATATTTCTGTCGATAAAGAAAACCCGGCAGATTTTTCTCTCCGCCGGGTTTTTACTTATATGCAACTTATACAGCGATACCTTACATCATACCGCCCATACCGCCGCCTGCGGGCATTGCGGGAGTGTCCTCCTTGATGTTGGCCACCACAGACTCGGTGGTCAGCAGGGTGCTGGCAACGCTGGTAGCATTCTGCAATGCGCTTCTGGTCACCTTGGCAGGGTCCAGAATACCTGCGCTCACCATATCCACATACTCCTCTTTCAACACGTCGAAACCTACGCCCACTGCGGATTCCACAACCTTGTTGATAATCACGCTGCCCTCCAGGCCTGCGTTTGCTGCAATGTGATACAGAGGAGCCTCCAGAGCCTTCAGCACGATCTGCGCGCCGGTCTTCTCATCGCCCTCCAGAGTCTCAGCCAGCTTGCTGACTTCCTTGGCCGCATGGATATAAGCGGAACCGCCGCCGCAGATGATGCCTTCCTCCACGGCTGCTCTGGTTGCTGCCAGAGCATCCTCCAGACGAAGCTTGGCTTCTTTCATCTCGGTCTCGGTAGCAGCGCCCACACGGATCACCGCTACGCCGCCGGCCAGCTTGGCCAGTCTCTCCTGCAATTTCTCCCTGTCAAAGTCAGAGGTGGTCTCCTCGATCTGCTTCTTAATCTGAGAGATACGGCTCTGGATGGCGTCCTTGTCACCCTCGCCGTCCACGATCACAGTATTCTCCTTCTGTACCTTCACGGACTTCGCACGGCCCAGCATGGACATGTCGGTGTCCTTAAGCTCATAGCCAAGCTCGGAGCTGATCACAGTACCGCCGGTGAGGATAGCGATATCCTCCAGCATAGCCTTTCTTCTGTCGCCGTAGCCGGGAGCCTTTACAGCCACCACATTGAAGGTGCCGCGCAGCTTGTTGACAATCAGAGTGGTCAGGGCCTCGCCCTCCACATCCTCGGCGATGATCAGCAGCTTCGCGCCGGACTGTACCACCTGCTCCAGCAGGGGCAGAATCTCCTGGATATTGGAAATCTTCTTGTCTGTGATCAGGATATAGGGATTATCCAGAGTCGCTTCCATCTTATCCATATCGGTTGCCATATAAGCAGAGATATAACCTCTGTCAAACTGCATACCTTCTACCAAGTCAAGCTCTGTCTGCATGGTCTTGGACTCCTCAATGGTGATAACGCCGTCCCCGCTGACCTTCTCCATGGCATCTGCCACCAGCTGTCCCACTTCCTCATCGCCTGCGGAAATAGCCGCCACTCTGGCGATATGCTCCTTGCCGTTTACCTTCTGGCTCATACCCGCAATGGCTTCCACTGCGCAGTCAGTAGCTTTCTTCATACCTTTTCTCAGGATAATAGGGTTAGCGCCTGCCGCCAGGTTCTTGATACCCGCATTTACCATAGCCTGTGCCAGAACAGTTGCTGTGGTGGTGCCGTCGCCGGCCACGTCGTTGGTCTTGGTGGCCACTTCCTTCACCAGCTGTGCGCCCATGTTCTCAAAGGCATCCTCCAGCTCGATCTCCTTGGCGATGGTCACGCCGTCGTTGGTGATCAGGGGAGCGCCGAAAGACTTATCCAGCACCACGTTTCTTCCTTTGGGTCCCAATGTTACTCTCACAGTATCAGCCAGCTGGTTCACACCGGACTCCAGGGCTGCACGCGCTTCTGCGCCATACTTAATTTCCTTTGCCATAATGATTACGCCTCCATTTTTTTATAATTGATTACTGGATAACCGCCAGAATGTCGTTCTGCTTTACAATGATATACTCATCCTCCTCCAGTTTCACCTCTGTGCCTGAATACTTGGAGAAGATCACCTGATCGCCGACCTTGACTTCCATCTTCACTTCCTTGCCGTCCACCACGCCGCCGGGACCTACTGCGATCACCTCAGCCTGCTGGGGTTTCTCCTTGTTCTGTCCGGGCAGTACGATACCGGACTTGGTGGTTTCCTCAGCCACCAGCTGTTTCAATACGACTCTGTCGCCTAAGGGTACTAACTTCATACTTGTCTGCCTCCTTAACTGATTCTTTGTCTTGTTAGCACTCTTTTATGTCGAGTGCTAATCTCTGGAACATATATTAGTTTTATATGCGGCGGTTTGCAACCGCATTCAAAGGAATTTACAACACATATATATGGCAATTCCTCTCTTTTTCTCTTCTTTTCTTTATTTTACTCATTTTTGGCGGTTTGAACTGATTTTATACTTATTTTAGAATTATAAATATTTCTCAAGTTTCCCTCTATTTTTCAAAGCGGCGCAGCAGGGAATACACTGCGAAAGCCGCCACGATCATAAACAGATAGCCATTTCCCAGACATTTGAAAAAATCTCCCATGAGCTTATAGTCCCGAAGCAATCCCCAGGTCTGCTGCCATTTCTGGACAAAGGAGAGACTTCTGTAGCTGGAAAACACGCTGATCTCATTTCCAATGAACCAGATAAATCCGCCGTAGGTGGCAAAGGGGAGCATAATCGTACTCATCCCCACGCTGACCGCCATGCCGTCCGTGCCCAGATTCCAAGAAAACAGCTTGTATCCGCCAAAGCTCAGGAGAATCATAATGATGCCGCCGAAAACGGTGATATAGCCCTGTCCCATGACATAGGACCAGGCCACCGCGCCCGCCAGACAGCCTATGGCTGCTCCCAGCACGCCCAGCCCCACATGGGACTTCCGGCCCGCCGCTATATCCTGAGGCTCTTTGTGCAGTTCCTGCTCGTCCACTATCTCCGCCTGCTGCTGCGCCAACTTTTCCGCCATACTCTTGGGACGGTTGGCCTCCTGCTCCAAATACTTCGCATAAGCCTTTTCCTTTTTCAGATTGACCAGAAAAAAAGCCGCTCCCGCCACCAGTAACACCACTCCAAAAAACGCCAGAGGAGTAAAGCTCCCGGCGCTTATCACCAACGCAATCACAAGGAGCGCCAAACCGGCCGCCGCCAGCCCTGCTCCCGCCAGTTTCTGCTGCTTAATCTTTTTCTGATTTGCCTCGTGTATATTTTGATTCATTAGTTCTTCCTCCCTCCAATTGTTAAAAAAAGGGGCTGCACCTATGGCCAGCCCCCAAACTGCCTTTCCGTCAGCACTTAATCTCCAGATATCCCAGCAGCTTGCTCATATCATACTCTTCCAGCACACCCAAATTGGAATCATAGAATTTTCCGTCATAATGTACCAGATAGTGGCAGAAACGTCCCATCTTCTCCATCATGATACAGCACTTGGGCAACACAGTGGGACGTCCCTCCGTGTAGACAATAATGTCCGTATGGTCAATGCCATAATAATTCAAAGCGGATATCACCCGGCCCATAGTGCCCTGCCACTCCCGGCAGTCCATGACACTGATGACCTCCGCAATGGTCACTCCCGCCAGCATAGCCACACAGGATTGACCGCACAGACCGTCCTCCGGCTGGATAATCACATTCACGCTGTCAATTTTGCGGATAGGATTATCAAAACTGTATGGGCTGTTCTGATCCATCTTGATCAGACTGCCGTTCACATGCAGCAGTATCTTGTGACTCTTCTCCAAATCCACTTTGACCGCGTCCTCATCCTCAATGTGAATCTGATAGTTCCCCTTCTCCTGGGGAATCAGTTCACAGTCGATGATGGCATTGTCCAGCACCACATCCGCCTGGATCACATCCCGCTGCTTGCACACCTCCCAGATATTGAAGGGAATCTGAATCATATACCCCTTCTCCTTCTTCTCAATCCTTGACTCAAAAAAATACCTCATACCTGCAACCTCCGCCAATCATTTATGAAAAAGTTTGTGTAACCGCTTACAACCTCTATTCTATCAGATTTCCTGTCACATGCAATAGCTGCACCTAAAAAAATACAGCTCGTTATTTTTCTATCAATGCATCTGCTGTCATTCGCTGTTTTTGCGCACCTGAGAGGGCGACATCCCATAATGCTTTTTAAAAAGCTTGCTGAAATGGTACGCGTCGTCATAGCCCACAGCCGCCGCCACCTTCTGAATGGACATCCCCCTCTCCTGCAGCAGCAGTTCCCGGGCTCTCTCCAGCCGGATATTGATCAGATGCCTTATGGGCGTATCCCCTGTCTCGCTCTTAAATATCTTGGAGATATAAAAGGGACTTAAGTACATGTTCTCCGCAATGGTGTCCAGCGAGATCTTCTCGTCGTAATGATCTTCAAAATAACTCACAATCTGTTCCACCACATACTTTTTATTCACGGAGTCAAAGGCATAGCCCTTCATCGCCTGGGAGTGAGGCGACTGTTCCTTCAATATCAGCAGCAGCAACTGCATCAGATATGCCTTCAGCATATGATAGCGTCCCGGCCAGCACACAGCGCTCTCCGCCTCCATGGAGGAGCATATCCGGAAGATTCGCTGGCGCAGTTCTCCACTGGTGTGGAAAATGTATCCTCCCCCGGGCAGCGGCACATCCCCCGGCTCCCGCCCCGGCAGCTGCAGATCACAAAATCCCACAAAAAATTCCGTGGCTGCCACCTCCGCCTCGGGCACATACAGCGCCTGATGATGTACACCGGGCTTAAAGAGCAGCAAATCCCCCTCGTTCACTTCATACACCTGTCCCTCGATATGATATTTTCCCGTACCGGACAGTACAAAGGCCAGCTCCACGATGTCATGGCAGTGATATGGCTCCTCCACCGCCGTCCGGGTCCCCTTCCAGGTAAACAAAAAGGTAGGATTCATCTCCTCAATCTGTATGGAATTGTCCTCATTGACACAATATTTGCTCATCCGCGCATCTCCGGTTAATCCTTCGGCTTCTTTTACTATAGTCCCAGCATAAGCGTGGCAATCCGAAAATATACCAACAGGGACAGGGCGTCCACAATCGTCGTGATAAAGGGACTTGCCATCACTGCCGGATCAAACCCCAGCCGCTTGGCGGCCATAGGCAAAAGGCATCCCACCAGCATGGCCATGATCACGGCCATCACCAGCGTCAGGCATACCACCAGCGCCACCGCCAGTCCCACACGGTCAAACAGCATCAGCTTGACAAAATTAGCCGCTGCCAACGTACCGCCGCAGAGAACCGCCGTGCGCAATTCCTTCCACACAATCCTCGGCACATCCGTATATCCAATCTCCCCCAGCGAAAGTCCGCGGATAATCGTCACGCTGGCCTGTCCGCCCGCATTGCCGCCGGTGTCCATCAGCATGGGAATAAAAGCGGTCAGCGCCACATAGACGCTCAGCGCATCCTCAAAGGAGGTGATGATACTGCCTGTGAAGGTGGCGGATACCATCAAAAGCAACAGCCAGGGAATCCTCTTTTTATAGGTCTCCCACACGGAGGTTCGCATATAGGGCTTGTCACTGGGCACCAGCGCCGCCATCTTCTCCATATCCTCCGTGGCCTCTTCCTCGATGACGTCCACGATATCATCCACCGTGATAATGCCCACCAGGCGATTCTCATTGTCCACCACCGGCATGGCTGTAAATCCGTATTTCTGGAATTGACGGGCAACCTCCTCCTGGTCGGTGTGCGTGTGTACGGACACCACATTCTCATGCATGATCTCCCCGATGGTCTCATCCGGTTCACTGAGCAGCAGATAGCGTAGCGCAACCGTGCCCAGGAGCTTTCTCTGGGCATCCAGTACATAGCAGATATTGATGGTCTCACTGTCCAGCCCCACCCGGCGGATCCGGGCGATAGCTCCCTCCACGGTCAGGTTCTCTTTCAGGTCCACATACTCCACTGTCATGATACTTCCCGCGGAATCCTCAGGATAACGCAGCAGATGATTAATGTCCCGGCGCGTGTCCGGACTGGCGTTCTCCAGCAGGCGTTTGACCACATTGGCTGGCATCTCCTCCAGCAGGTCCACGGCGTCATCGGCCATCAGATTGTCGATAATGCTGGCCGCCTCCCGGTCCGTCAGAGAGGTGATAACCGTCTGCTGCAGCTCCATATCCAGATAGGAAAAGATATCCGCCGCCAGGTCCTTGGGCAAAATGCGAAAAGCCTTGACCATGCTCTGCTCCGGCAGCTCCTCCATGTACGCGGCAATATCCGCGTCGTTTAAGTCCACCAGCAACTGGCGTAATCTGGTATACTGCTGCGTCTGCAGCAGTTCCTGTATCGTCTCAAATTCTTTTAACTGCTCCATAGCATTTCTCCTTATGATGATTTTTTATGTGTTTACAACTTCGCCCTGGAGCGGAATCGCTGCCGCTTTTACTGCTCTTCATAAAAAACCACCACCTTTCTGAGAAATACTTTTTTACCTGTTTATTTTACGGGTTTGTCCCCTTTTTGTCAACAAAAGTTATTTCCCTTTTATGCTCCCATCCGATTCTGCCGCAGGTGGCCTCCACCAGTTCCCGCTGCAGTGTCCGGGCCTGGTCCGTGGAAATCTGTATGATCAGTTGCACATCCTGCCCGTAGAGACTCTCCGATGGCTCTATCCCCATCTGTCCCAGTATGTAGAGGACCTTGCCTATATCATTGTAGTCCGTCCGCAGGCAAATCTCAGCTCCCTGTCGCATAACACCCGTTACTGAATTGTCCAGTCCTACTTTCACCGCCTGGGTGTAGGCCCTGACCAGACCGCCCGTACCCAGCAGAGTACCTCCGAAATACCGGGTCACCACCACCGCCACATTGCACAGCCCTTGGGCCAGCAGCACCTCCAACATGGGTCTGCCCGCTGTGCCGCTGGGTTCTCCGTCGTCACTGCACCGGGTCAGCTCCCCCCTGCTGCCGATGACAAAAGCGCTGCAATTGTGTCTGGCGTCCCAGTATTTTTTCCGCATCTCTTCGACAAAGGCCACCGCCTCCTGCTCGGTTTCCACCTTTCGCACTGTGGCGATAAACCGGGATTTTTTCTCTACGATCTCTCCCTGTCCGCCCTCAAGCACCACCCGATAATCTCCGTTTTGTTCCGCTGTCATACCCCCGAATTCCTTTCCGTCTGGGGTTTTTATCCCCTTAAAACAGTATATCCCAAAACCGCTTTTAAGCCAACACTTTCTGATTAAAATAAGAAAATTTTGTGAACAATTCTTAATATCCGCAGGAAAGTCTTTATTTACCAAAAAGAATTTGGTATAATATGCGAATAGAGCAAGGAAGGTCTTGCGCTGTGTTATCAGTATGAAAGGAAGTCTTTTTATGAATTATAGCAGAAAAGGCGTCAGAGCCAAGAAGAAAGCGCTGAATGCCAAGTCACCTAAAATAGGGAAGAAAGCAGGCCTGCTGGTGTTAAAGCTCGTTCTGGTCGCCATCGTGGGCATAGGCATTATCGGCGCCTCCGCCGGCATCGGTATGTTCAAGGGCATTTTGGCCTCCACCCCCCAGATCACTCCCAACGATGTAGCTCCCGTGACCGCCGCCACTTTCGTGTATGACTGTCAGGGAAATAAACTGGACGAGCTGATCGCCGTCAATTCTAACCGTATCATTGTGACCCAGGACCAAATACCGGAGAATCTGGCTCACGCCTTCGTGGCCATCGAGGATGAGCGATTTTATCAGCATAACGGTATTGATTACAAGAGCCTGGTGCGCGCGGGCTACCAGTTTGTCAAAACCATGGGGGATGAGACTCAGGGCGCCAGCACCATCACCCAGCAGCTGCTGAAAAATACGATTTTCACCAGCTGGACTTCTGAGGGTGACAATATGATCAAGAAGATCAAGCGTAAGTTCCAGGAGCAGTATCTTGCCATTGAACTGACCAAAACCCTGAGCAAAGACGAGGTTTTGGTGCGTTATATGAATACCATCAACCTGGGGCAGAACACCCTGGGGGTAGAGGCTGCCGCCCAGCGGTATTTTGGAAAATCCTGCAGCGAGCTGACCCTGTCAGAGTGCGCGGTCATAGCCTCCATCACCCAGAACCCCACCCGCTACAATCCCATCAGCCACCCCGACAAGAATGCGGAGCGCCGGGAGAGATGTCTGAAAAAGATGCGGGATCTGGGATTCATCAGCCCGGAAGAATTTGATGAGGCCATGGCCGACAATGTATACGACCGGATCGAGAGCCACAACATCGACTATCTGGCCGACAGTTCCGCCAGCTCCTACTTTGTGGACGCGGTGTCGCAGCAGGTCAAGGAGGACCTGCTGGCAAAAGGGTTCAACGAGACCCAGACAGAGTTCCTGCTGTACTCCGGCGGTCTGCGTATCTATACCACCATGGACCCCAAGATTCAGGCCATAGCTGACGCCGAGGTGGCCAACCCGGACAATTATCCTCCCAATGTAAAATGGTATCTGGACTATGCGCTGACCATCACCCATGCGGATGAGACCCACGATAACTACAGCAAGGAGATGATGACCAAATATTTTAAAGAAAATGTGGATAAGAATTTCAATCTGATTTTCACTTCTCAGGACGCCGCCTACGAAGCTGTGGAACAATACCGCAACGCTTTGATGAAGGAGGGGGACGACTATGATGAGGTTATCCGGCTGATCCCCCAGCCCCAGACCGCGCTGGCCATCATTGAGCAGGAAACCGGCTACGTCCGCGCTATTGTGGGGGGCCGGGGAACCAAGGAGGGGCGGCTCACCTTTAACCGCGCCACTGACGCCAAACGGCAGCCCGGGTCCTGTTTCAAGGTACTGGCCGCCTATGCCCCCGCGCTGGACAGCTGCGGCATCACCCTGGCCAATATGTATATTGACGCTGCCTTTAACTATGCGGACGGCACTCCCGTGCGGAACTGGTACGGTGAAAACTACAAGGGACCCGTGACTGTACGCTATGCCATCGAGCAGTCCATGAATATCATCGCCGTAAAAACAATTACGCAGATCACGCCAAAACTGGCTTACGACTATCTGCTAAATTTTGGCTTTACCACTCTAACCACCGGCAAAATCGTTGGCGATCAGATAAAGGGCGACATCAACCAGTCCACCGCTCTGGGCGGTCTAACCGATGGAGTCACTCCTCTGGAGTTGACCGCCGCCTACGCAACCATCGCCAATGGAGGCGTCTACAATGAACCTAAGCTATACACACAGGTACTGTATTCGGACGGCACTGTCCTCTTGGACAACACCGGAACCGAAGGCAGCCGTCGTGTACTGCAGGAGTCCACTGCATTCCTGCTCACGGAGGCCATGGTGGATGTGGTAACCAAGGGCACCGGCACCGCCGCCAACTTTAACCGCGAAATGGCCATTGCAGGCAAAACTGGCACCACTACCAGCAATGTAGACGTATGGTTTGCCGGCTACACCCCCTACTACACCTGCGCCGCCTGGGCGGGATATGACAACAACGTGCATATGACCAGTAAAAAGGGGGAGAGCAATGAAACCAATATCGCCAAAACGATATGGCATAATGTGATGGAGCAGATTCACGCCAATTTACCCAACCAGGCTTTCCATGTTCCCACAGGTGTAATCCAGTACACTGTATGCCGGGATTCCGGCAAGACACCCAATCCCGGCGTATGTCCGGCAACTTCTCTGGGCACGGAATATTTCGCGGAGGGAACAGAACCGTCTGACACGATATGCGATGTACATTACAGCGGCCAGATCTGCGAGTTTGACCAACTGCCCGCAAGCGCGGAATGTCCCTTCGGCTATCCCGGCATAACCACCCGGCTGCCTGCGGAGGACCCCTCGTTGGAGGCTGGCTCCACCATGCCGCTGACGCTGGAGGACGGCACCATAACTTATGTGAACCCCAATGTACAGAACACCTGCCAGCACAATGCCGCTTTCTTCCTGCTGCCCAACTACGAAGCCATTCTAAACCAGCAGAGACAGATCATTGAGCTGCGCCGTCAACAGCAGCAGCAGATGATGCAGCCCCAGGATTTCCTGCCCAATGCCGAGGGATAACGGGCGGGCGCGCTTGCAGGGAACATGCGGAACTCATAATCAGCGTGTTTCCAGGAAAAATACGGAACTCATAATATGGAGAAAACACAATGGATGATATGAATATGCCCGCCAGAATTCTGTACCGTTGGGACCAGAGCGCAGAAATGGCGGAAAGTATAGCAAAAGAGCTGGCCTACAGCTACTCTGTCAAGGATTGCAGCACCGAGGAGGTGGCTGCTTTCCGGGCGTGGCTGGCAGGAGATACGGACGAAATACCGGCAAAGATGCCCACGAACAAATATGTCGCGTTCTCCTTTCACAAAATGACTAATCAGAAATTATGCTATCTGTCCCAATATAGCTGCTTTCCCGAAAGGCTCTGCGCCTATGCAATTATAAGCGGTCAGATTACAACACTGAAATATCTAGTCGAGGAAATGCTGCACAGCCTGGGCGTAGATTACACCTATTCCTTCATGGACAATATGATCGCCCGGTATGGGCTGAAAAAGCGCAGGGTTATGACCATGTATTCCGTCGTCTATGTGGGCCGAAAGACTAAGCTGGAGCGTGAATTCTACTTCAGCCACATTCAGGCCTGGATGGAGAACGACAAGGAGGAATACCTTGACACCGTCTCGAAAATGCATGGAGAATGGAGACAAAAGACACTGACCGCTCTACGGAAGGCCGGACTGTTGGACGAGTGAATACACTAAATAGTACCGGACCTGCTTTAAGACGCGGAGTGAAAAATTGCAGACGTAAAAAACAGGAACCCTGAACTTATCAGAGTTCCTGTTTTTTTATCAAGCTGCTGACGGGAATCGGACTTTATAATGACCCGAAAAGCCAATAAAATCAAGGAGGAAAGTACACTGTCTACCGTGTGTCTACAACCATATACCCATTCTCCGTCTACTTCATACCCATAAGGAGCAACGACTTCACGGTATCTAAACATACCATTGTTGTTTGGTGACCAGTACAGAAAACCATCTTTGGCATGTTCGCCATTACCCCATACAAGAGTAGTAGCAACTGAGTAATACCCTTTACCCTTGTAGACTATTTTGTAGTCTTTGCTAATTTCCCACTGGTTTGTTTTGTTGTTATACTCTTGCAGTTCAAACTGAGCAATTGATTTATCACTATAGTCATCAGCTTTATCGCCAATCACTTCGCCAGTTATACCGTCTACTTTGGTTAGTTCAAAACCAAGGAACTGATAATCGTTGGTTAGAGTAAATGACTGAACCGCCTCTTGTTCTTTTACCTCAAAAGCAATAGGATCAGCTATGGTGTACCCGGTGGTAGGATTTATTTCCTCCAATATATACCATCCTGCAGGTATTAATTCGTCATCCCCTAAAATGTACGGAGTTGATTCAGATACCCATTCAGCAAACACACCCAACTTAGACGCACCACCAGCCGATGCTTTCCATAGTCTCAATGTACTTCCTGGTAACGTATAACTTGTATGAACATCTGTTTTATTTATAGATACATTAATTCTGGGGTCATATGCCTCTATAACTTGAGGCTCAGACTGCTTAGTAATTGTTACCGCCTGTTCGATCTTTACTAAACCATTTGGTGCTTGCACCTCAGTTAATATATAATCACCAGCAGGTATAGCCTTTATCTCTTGATATTCACCATCTGTTGACCACCAATCATACATGAGTGTACCCTTATTTCCGGCTACATTCGTCCATAGCTGCAAGTGAGCCTTTCCTACCAATGCATTTGATACCTTGTCCCGCTTACCGAACAGCGCAACTATCGGCCTATTTACCATGGTAAAACGCTGAACATCTGTAGTATCTATCACAGTTATTAAAACAGGTTCCGCAGTTATGTACCCGGTTGGGGTCTCTGTTTCTACAATGCAATAAGTCCCAACGGGCACTCCCTTCAACGTAGTGGGCAAATTTGCCGCCGCATCCCACCTACACGGATTTCCATCTAAATCTTTTACTACTGTAACCTTATCCATTTCCCTCAGTTCTAACTTAGCAGTAAGATTTTTCGTACTCTCGGTGTCAATGCTCTCGAACACCTTTGTAATTTCTACTTTAGATGGCTGATTGTATATTGTTACCCCTTGTACATTATTTGTATAAGCTACACTGAAATAAACATCGTTCGATTTTATATATCCTTTTGGAGATTTTGTCTCTACTACCACATAATCACCCACAGGTAAATCATAAATATAATGGGGATTTAGTACCCCATCAGTATACCCATCTGAGCCAGATGTCCACCTATCAAATAGCTGAGATTTTGAAGAGTTCCATAACTCAAACTCAGCACCTGCAATACCAGTATGGGTTGTTACATCTTCCTTACTAACAGATACTTTTATCTTTACTTCATCTGTATTTGATGGCGTGTTAGGTACTTTAACCACATACATACCTTCTGAATCTAACACGAACTCTGGTTGACCACATAAATAACTTCCGTCACTATCCTCCGGAAAACCACAGGTATAATATTGTGTATCCCAGTGGCTACAATGATTTGTACCCGAACTATCAGCCACAATACCCCTACTGTTGTTAACATGACCCATAATACAGCCACCATTATTCTTCTGTGTCCAACCGTCATCTACTACCCTGCCACAAATATTACACGTCCACTCATGCCCATGCTTATCACAACCGCAAGATGTACCAATATTCCACTGCCTTGAATTTCTAATAGCATCCTTTTTGCAAGAACTCGTGTGTATATGCCTACAATTCTGCATGTGCTGATGACCTAATTGTATTAACCTCTCACCAAAACTTTCAAAACCGCTAGGAGCTGAAGTCTCCCTTAACACATACCACTGATCTAATTCTACTCCCTCAATCACATGAGAAGCCGTAGTCGATACCCATTTGTCCATAAAACTACCCACAATATAGGTGTACTCTCCTGGAGAGGGGCTACTTACATTTTCAGCCTTATACAATTCTAAGTGGGCATCAATTAAAGGGGCATCTTTGTCATCAGTTTTTTGTATGGATATTTTGACAGAAGTATCTTTCATCACAAATGATTGAACAGATGCCGTTTCTGTAATCTCAATAAATTGATCTTCTGCCAGCATATACCCATCTGGAGCCTGCTCTTCATGTAATATATATCTACCAGCAGGAACCTTTGTTAGTACCGTGTCTCCTATTGTTCCACCCGTAGTACCAATCTCTCCATCTACACCATATATCCCAGTTACTACACCGTAACCATTTGAGTCTGTTTTAAAACTGGCGTAAATGGTTGGACTCTCACCTGGTATTATATTCATTAAATAAATAATAGCATCTTTAAGACCAACGCCAGTCTTCTCATCTACTTTTCTTACCTTTATCTTAGTGTAGTCATCCTCAAAATTCACTGTTGTAGTGCCAGACTCTGGGACAGAAAAATATACATCCTCCATGCGTGTGTACCCATAAGGCGGGTCTTGCTCCCTAATTACATAATTGCCAGGTTGTAGATATATATGGTTGCTATCATCAAAAGCACTAGTTGCATTCCACAGGTGCAACTTCTTTATCAAAACACTGGTATCCCTATTATATATTGCAAATAGTCCCTTGCTGTTGTTGTAAGGAACTCCAGAACTTACATGAACAGTTGTACCCTTATCATATTTATTAAGTATAACAAGATTGCCTTTGCTTTTATTTACAAAAGTAAACTCTGTATGATAATTAGTACCCGCATCTACATACACTGTATGTATTTGATTATCTTTATCATGCGAGTCTACCCATTTTGTCTCAAATAACTTATACGCACCCGGTACTAACGGGCCTACTGTAACGCCCTCAGAGGGTATATCATTATAAGTAATATCAATACCGTTACCCCATATTCTGAAACCACACCCTGGTAAATAATTTCCAGAATCATCTTCCTTTTTTATTGTTATGTAGCAAGGGGGGTTTTCTTTTAAGTTCTCTGCTGCATGAAAATAGGTAAAATTATTTGATGCGGATATACTAAACTGTACAACAGCAGAATTTCCTATATGGTTTGGAGGTGGAGTCATTTCTGCTATGTAATATACTCCAGGTACTAAACCTTCTAATTTTCCATACCCAGTTCCATCTGTTGTTATCACCCCAACTACGTTAATACTAGAATTAAGAATGGCAAACTCTGCACCCCCCAATCCGGCACCATAACCATCAACTTTCTGCACCTCTACCTTCCCTGTATCCTTAACACTGGGGGTGGCTGTTGGTTTAGTAGTCGTTGTATCTTGATTGGGAATTTTCCATGTTACTAACCTCTGATTACCAGAAGTAAGAGTACCTTCCTTAGTCCATATATATACGTTGCCTTTATACATACTGTGTTCTAATTTGCAAAAACTAGTATATGCTCTGACATACGCTTTGCCCCAATTGTCTAACTTAAAGGATAATCCCGTTCCTTCCACCATCGGAGAAGAATACACTCTATTTATTTCTAATGTATTCTGCCTACTTTTACTACCCATAAGAGCAGAATATGTCCATGGCTCCGATCCATGTGTTACCTCATAATCTGCAAGTGATTTTAAAAATTTCTCTTGAGCATGTTGGTCTCCCGAAGTCCACAGAAATAGTCTGGAATGGTTGTAATTATAAACAGGACTACCGTTTATCCTTGTAGTGTAAGCCCAAATAGCCTTAAATATAGATATCTGAGTACCCAAAGACATATGGCCTTGGGATACTGACTTAAAGGGAGTGCTACCGTCTGATTCGTCTGCTAACATGACTGTTACACCCGTAGACATTGGTTTCGCGGGATCTATACAGAATGCATCTACACCACTAGACTGTGCAGATGTGTATATCTTTAAAGCAAGTACCTGATGTCTAGATGCCCCAAAAATCTCAGGCAAAATAGCTGTCGTATTATAATTAGAGTAATACTTTACAATACCTTTCTTTCCTAGATTACCCGCATAAGTCTGCACACCAGTAATCAAAGGCCAAATATTACCTACCAACTTTTCACAGCACCCATCTACTAACTCATTAAATGAGTAACCATTCTTAGCCAGGTATAACAAACCAGAATAATCCGTACCCTCGAATACTGTGTTTTCAAAGAACTTATCCCAATCATCAGTCATATTGAACGAGTCGTCGTTCACCATAGCAATCAACTCTTCAATAGTCTCACCCCAGTATACCTGACCCTTACCAGTCTCAGGATCATCTGCACCGTCAAATTCATAGAGTAATCTCTCAGAAGTTGACGCCCGCCAGTCCATATTGATTATCTCTTCTAACCAAGCTAGGTCCTGGCTATCGAAATTAATAGACACATACGTGTCCTGGGTTAAATCTAGTACAGTCTCACCATATGCAGTAAATGCCTGGGCATAGGATAAATTACCCTCGGAGTCATTTACTTCATAAGAGATTTCATATATATCCTCGGCCTGTAGACCTACACTGAACTGAGTGCCCTCTAGATAAGACCCAAGATAAATATACCCCTCAGGAGAGTATACTATGTCGGAAGAATTACCCTCTATATCATATAAAGCAGCGCCTTCCTCAGTATTAGCTACTATATTGTACTGCTCGCCAGTCACAAAAGTAGCCATACCATAATTAGATACACCTACAAACAGATCAAAATGCTGTACTTCTCGGAAATCAGCAGAAATGCTGAGATTATCGCTCGATACAATCGAATTGGCGTATGGACAAGAAACATTACTAATGTCGCATACAACATCTCCAGTATCTGTCAAAGCAACATACTGCTCAACCTTATACCCTTCAGGAGATTCTAATGTTACAGTAATCTCAGACCCCTCTGGAAAATACCGCAACCTAAATAGGCCGTCATGAGTAAGATCAACCTCCTCCGTTGTACTATTCATGGATACAGTCGCACTACTACCCGTAATCCTGGATATGGATATCGTATTCTCAGACCCAGATAAGGTAATAGAGCCACCCTCGGATACTCTTACATAAGTACTGCAATCTGTAAACCCCGAACCATAATCACCGTCAACCTCAATAGGACTAAGAGCGTCAGACCCAGATACTGAGAGGTCGCTACCTGATACTGACTCGATTACAGGATCATTACCAGATACCGAACCAGTATCCTCGTCAGCATAAAACGGAAAATCCGCCACACAACCAGTTAAGGTTAGGGAAACAGCCAACAGCATTGCAAAAAATTGATTGATTTTGCGCCTTGTTTTCATACTTAGTCACCTCGTTACTTAGTTATTTAGACCTTTATACTCGTCTATACTATTATATATCTTATCTAGTAATTCAGAGTCTGTTACCTGATAGCTTGAACCATCTGACCCCCATATTCTTCCCTGCCCATCATTGGGTATCTCCGTCAGATCGTCTATGTCTATAGACTCATCTGTAAACTCATAAGAATTACCTCCAGATACAGACGGCGAACCCTCATCAGCATAAAAACCTTTAGCTACTGCACAGCCAGTTAATACCGTACAAATAACTAAACCTAAAACTACCAATCTCTTCTTTTTCATATCTCTCCTCCTTGTTATACTATATAACCTATCTTTTACATTTTTATAAATATTAACGCAAGCAGTAGCCATGGGATAAAAGTACCCAAGACAAGCTGTAGCCCACCCACTAACACCCCTTGCCATAAACAAACAAATTCTATTAACGTACCTATAATAAAGAACATAATTTTACCTACAATCTTTATTATACCTTTATTTCTCTTAAAAGTACTATTTATACAAGTGTATAAACCCATTAACAACCCTCCTCGTTACTACAGATACACAATGACACTCCAGCAATCAGTTCCCATATTGATATAATTGTTATTAGAAAAGTAATATTATCTACAAAGCAACCAATAAAATTTATAACCAGCGCAGATATATTTAAAAATACCATCCATACAGACTTAATAACTTTTAAGTTTTCTCGAAGAACACTCTTTATGTAGTCATATATAAATTTCACTTATACAAACACCCCATATCTACAAAACAATAAATATATTAAGTACCCCGGCACCAACACTAAACAAGAACCCATTTATAAATTTCAATAGGCAATATACCCAATCAAATACCCGTTTTACCCTACGTAAAATGAGCCTTAAATAACAAAGCATACGCGCTAAAACTAAAGCGTAAATACGTATTCTACACTATATTTAGGCAATAAAATAAGGGGCTTAAGACCCCTTATTCTAAACATTTAAAATATACCAGTCAAACACCTTTACATTCAGGTATTTTGATGGCTTTCGATAGTCATGTCAAACCGCCTTACGCCTCTTAAGGATTGTATATCAACAATATTAATTTTATGGTTTACAGACATTATACACTATGATATAATAAAAATCACCTCTTAGTCCAACTATACCAGTTTGAACAGAAAGAGGTGATTTTCTATGCTTAATGCTATTGTGACAGTAGAACTAATAGGTTTAGGGGAATTGGCTTTAGAAGTTTATCTTATTTCCAAAGAAAAAGTAACCCTCAGTACAACCCTACTGGTATTAAAACCCATTGTCCTTATTAGCATTAATACTAGTGGCCACAAACCACTAACAGCCTTTGACGCACTAGAGTCAGTTCAATCAAGTATTTTGGTAATTGTAATGTAATGTTTTGCACTGTACTGTATTCACTAACTAATTCTAAACAGGAGGTGATACAGTATGAAAGAGAAAGGGCGACTCCTTGTAAAAACTCTTTCAATTATAGGTGACATAATTACAATAATTGTGTTCGCTTATAACTTAATTGAACTTTTACCCTAACAACGTTTAAAGGGGGCATCCGCCAAGCTTTTCGCTTGGCGGATGTTTTCATAAGCGACATAACCTGTAACTTGACTGAACTTGTACCCTAAATGCTTAGCTAATAGCAATCGCTAAATACTTGATACCTACCGAGTGCCTTTACTTTTGTATATTTATATTATACTATATATTATAAGAATATAAAACTGTTTTGCAAAAATAAACTAACTATTTATATAAAAATAGGAGAACTCACCCCAGAGTTCTCCTAACATATTATTTATTGCCCTTTGTATTGATTTATGGCATCCATTATACTTTGTATTGTACCCTCATCTGTTACAACTTCGCTGCCCTCCGTTGTAAACGTTACAGATAACCCGTTATAGTCCTCTGTCTGTGTCAGCGAACCATCCGCAAGACCCTGATCTACCTTTTGGTTCATTTCCTCCTGTGTGTACGGCTTTGTGTTATACAGATACACTACATAGTAAAACTCACCGCTCTTTACAAAGGCACAAGCTGCGGTATCAGCCTGCTCGTCAAACATAGCTATTCTATGTCCTGTGCTCTCGTTCCAGGCCAAAAAGACATCACCAGATTTTCCAGAACACCCCTTATAAATATTCTCCATCCCAGACCAACTACCACCGTGATTGAAGTCAGTCACTATCTCATTAGCTCTTGTTGACGCAATCGCTGCCAAACCATCATCCCAGGTCACAGCACTCAATCCTGCTGCGGCCCGCTGCTGATTTAAATACGAAATGAAATCCGGCATTGCCCCGCTATCTGCTACAGTCTCGGAGGTCTCAGCAACCACTGGCGTAGCACCATGCACTTCTGCTGTTACGGCTCTAGGAGTATCGGCCTGATTAGTAACGGGCATCTCGCTTACAATGTAACTGTCGCTTACATACACCTCGCTATCATTCAACAGGATTCTATACCAGCTGCTCTCTTTGCACTGACCAGTCACGATCACTTCCTGGCCCTCTGCCAACCTGCCAACCTTGGTACCTTCAGTGCCCGGCAGGTCTCTCACGTTCACGCCTGACTTGGCGTACATCGTCACATTCATGTTGGTAAAGGAGTAACTCGGTAACTCGGCAACATCCGATACAGGTATCACCTCATTAATATTTCCACCATCAGCTACAGGTTCCAGCGCATCATTATGAATAACATTTTCCGCAGACACTTCTGTATTACTGAGCATTGTCTGTGGAGTATTCAAAATCTCTGTCTTATCGTCCGCTTTATCAGTATATGTATTACTTTGAACATTTTCCTGTGGCTCTTCTGATATTGGTTCTTCTTTAACAGTCTCCTTTTCTGAAATTGTTTCTTCCCCCATCTCTGTTGTAGATTCCTCCTCAACACTTTCCGAACTGCTCTCTACCACCGCCGCAGTAGCCGGAACCGTTTCCTCATTAGATGCGCTATTACCGCAAGCCATAATTGTACCCACTGCCATTGTCGCAAAAAGTAAAGTAACTACTCTTTTTTTCATATCCTATCCTCGCTTTCCTTTCTTGTTGATTAATCTCCCAGATAGACCTATAAAAAATTTCTGCTATCTGCGACTTTATTATACCACTACCCAGTCTCGAAAACAACATCTATTCTGAAAGATGTTTCAGTATATATATTTCTGCAATCTTTATTCATCTAACAAAAATGCAGAAAGAACCGTATAATATTTACATCACAACAAGGAGCAAAACAATGATTGATTATGGAAAAGTAACTTTAAACGTGGATGCAATCTTAAGAAAAAAGGAAATGAGCAAAACTCAGCTTTCGTATCGAGCAGAGATAAGCCACACACAAATTAACCGTTTCTGTAGAAACGAGGTATCCAGAATAGATTTGAATACATTGGCAAGATTATGTCTTGTTCTTGAATGTGATATATCTGATCTGTTGAAATATGAACCGCCGTCTACTATCCATCCAAAGCAAAACGGCATTGTTTTATAATCGTATCGCGTGCTATTATTAACCGTCAGTTCAAAATCTAATATGATTTTGGGGCAAAGCTACGTATCGAAACGAGTCAAGGGTTTAGGGTGGAGATTTTTTTCATTCACTTTATGAAAAAAATACTACCCGCCCCTTGACCCGTTGACCCTCTAACCATACCGATAATAGGGTATGGAATTAATAAATGCACTTCTTTATTAATTCCTTAATTACATGTCTTAAATTTCATCGCAGAATTATATAGGCTATTTTAGCTAAGTCCTGTCAACAAACATTTTCCGCAAATTATTTATTTCTTTCATTTCAATTTCATAGTCTTTTAAAAGTTCTTCTAGTGCATTGACCCGATTTTTCAGCTGAACCGTATTATATTCGCTTGCAATATTGAAGTATACTGTCTTATGACCACTTTTCGGCAAATAAGATTTATATTCTCCATCCCAAAGCGCTCTCCTTATTGGTGCTATTACAAAAATGGCACCTGGTATATTACCATATTCCAAATAATCATTAATCCTTTCCAGTTGTTTTTCCGCTATTACTTTTTCAGCGCTTTCTTCAAGAGATGGCATTGATAGGTTTAATCCTTCTTTCAATATCACCATGGCGTTATGAATTTTCGAGAAATCATGCTTGCGATAGATATAGTCCTCTAAATCACTACGTAGAGCATAATCCATTATTCCTGACAGAATGTCCAATAGAGTATTTGGTTTCTTATTAAAGCATCTGCTAACTAATTCCTTCCATTCCTCGTCAAGAATAAATTCTTCATAGTTCATTTTATTACTGTAATATTCATCATAAATCTCGCCTAAGAATTCCAAATATAGCTTATCCTTTAGTGTGAACGTTGCTTTAACATCAGCATTAGCATTAATCTTTCGCTGCGCTATATAATTATCTGGCGTAAAATAATTTTGCAATACTTTCTCCGCACTGCTTATTTGATTTCGGATACTATAGTAGTGATAGAATTGCTGGCATGGGAAAAATAAAGAATCTAAATTAACCACTGCCGCCTCTTTTTCTGTTAGATTCTGTTGATATCTCCGAATCTCTTGATAGTAATTTTTTTCATTTTTCATATTATATTCCTCCTATAAAGTTATATTGAGCAGTTCTCCTCTGCTTTGTCATTATCTTACACCGTCTTGAAACATAATTAAATGTCCGGGAAGAATTTTTTTTATAACTTTCAGGGTGGAACGACAACATTAAAAAACTTGGAATCACAGTTTATACTTAGAGCAGAAAGGAGGTGCTGAATTGGCTATCAGAATACGTTCTCCCACTAAATACAGAATTCCCCATATATTTATGAGGAATTCCACCAGTGTAACCCGTAAACCATGTGTGGGTACATATATTTTAGCAGACATATTATACCATGCACTATTGAAAAAAGAAAGGAGAAGATTATGGCTACACGTGCTTTAGGCAAGGAAATTCCTTTTGCCATAATTTTTAGAGATGAGGCATTCATCCTGCTTGATGTCGAAGAATACTTCTTATATGAAAACGGAGTCCGTACAAACAAGCACGGCGGCTATGCATACACTGTTGTGGACACGGATACCTTCGACAAAATAAAAGTCAAAATTGTTGGGCAGGAAAAACCCCTTATATCCCGCAATGATCTAACAGTTCTCCGTGAGTCCGGGGAAAAAATGATTGTCGAATTTGTAAACGGCATTGATAAACTGTATAACCGCAAGATCGGTGACACCTGGAGTATCGAAGACAGTTTCTCAGCAGAAGATATTCTATCGGTTGAAGAAAATTAAACGAAAGGCCAAGCCGTGTTAGCCAGTTTTTAAAACTGGCTAACGCATGGCTTGAGAGGTATTAGTTATGAATGTTATCTATATTTTATCTATGCAGTTATGTATCGTTCTCGCTCTATACTACATACTGATACTGTTGATGCATAAATGCGGCGTAATTTCACTTGATGAATGGAGAAAGTCTAGTGCAAAAGAAATCGCTCATATTTCCAGATTCCTTAAAAGAATTATGCAGATACTGATAAAGTACATGCGCATGATTTTGGGCCTTGTCATACGGTTCACCAGATGGATAATAAGAACTTACAACGGTCAGGATATTCTAGAAATGATGCAAAATCCAATCCTTGCGTTGACAGATACGGATATTATCGAACTGACCCGAAGACTTAGTGGAAATCCCTATGACTCCCCCACATACACAGGCTATTTGCAGGATATCGGAGTCAATCATTATGAATTCTGTGCCCTGGATTTAAAGGGGGCATATAGCAGCCTAACTGGGGAGAAACTTGTCACTAAGGTTCTCTACGTTGTCCGCAATTATATATTGGAGACGCGCAGGATTCAGGTGGATGTTTTCATTGAGACAGCCACTTCTACAAGGCTGGTCTTCGCCATTCCGTTATCTGAATACGGAAGAAAAAGTATGCTGCAAAAGCAGTCACACGATATTTCTGCCAGTCCAGAAGACAGTACGTCTATGTTGACAGAGCAAATCAATATTATGGATGCAGGAGATGATGAACCGTGAAAATAGGATATCTTCTTTCAGATTATGTGGAAACTGGGCTGCAAGTACCTCTTTGTATCACTTTACCCAGGAAAACCAGCAATATTTTAATAGCAGGAAAATCTGGTTCGGGCAAAAGCCTGTCCGCACGCTGGTATTTATGGAACATGCTGCACACTGGCGAAAGTCTGTGCTTTGTGGCGGACTATAAAGGCGGCGAAGAATTTGAGACGCTTGAAGGTTCGCCCTCTTATGCCTCAGGTGAAGATGCTATAAAGATGATTGATGATTTTTATGAACTGTTTACCACGGTGCGCAGTAACAGGGTGAAACTTAAAAGGCATTACACATTATTTATAGAGGAGTGGTTTGGTTTACTTACCTATGCAGAAACTCATTCAAAAAAATTGAAAACAGATCTTATGGCGAAAGTAGGAGAACTGCTTGCTGTTTCCAGAGGGCTAAATCTGGGTGTGATTGTCTGTGTTCAAAGAGCTGACGCAAGTTTATTCAGTTCAGGAACAAGAGAACAGTTTCAATGTGTGCTTTCATTTGGCCGGTGTTCCTCTGAGCAGTTCCGTATGCTGGGCTATTCGGGGGAAATGGAGGAAAATCCTACCCAGGCGTACAAACCGGGCCAGGCACTGGCACTGATTGACGGTCAGGAAAGTACCTATGAGATTCTTGTACCCTTGATTACAAATACAGATGTACTTTGCCGGGGAATCCGGCTTTATCTTGACAAGCAGCCCGATCTTCTTTCACTGACACGTGCGGTTGCCGGAGGCATAAGCACGGGGCAGTGAAAGAATGCCCCCTTGGGTAGTATTACCAAGGGGGCACAAACAGGCCCCAGAAGTAAAAAAATCCCGTAGAATATGGCTTTTTGTCCCCTGAAAAGCTGTTCACCCAAAATGCACCAGTCGAACAGAGTGAACCATAGGGAAGGGTGGAACGCAATCCATGCTCTGGTAATGCATTCGTGATAAGCTATATAAAACGAAGGAGGTGAGAAAATGGCAGAAAATAAAAATATAAACATCCAGCGCAATTCTTTTCTGTTGACTATCAACAATCCAAAAGACCGTGGCTATACCCATGATTTCATCAAGGAGGAACTAATTACTCGATTCAGTACACTCAAATACTTCTGTATGGCTGATGAAATAGGGGAAAAAGGTACTCCCCATACCCATATTTATGTGTGTTTCAATTCCAGGGTACGTTTCAAGACTTTAAAGAAACATTTTCCCGAAGCCCATATTGATATTTCTCACGGTTCAGCAGAAAGCAACTTTGAATATGTAAGTAAATCCGGCCGCTGGGAAGACACGGAAAAAGCAGAGACAAGGGTAGAGGGAACATTCGAGGAATGGGGAACTTTTCCCACCCAGAAAGGCAAAGACATTGATATGCAGGAACTCTATGAGATGGTCAAGAATGGCTATTCCAATGCGGAAATTCTTGCAATCAATAATGACTACATATTGCAGATAGACAAACTGGATAAACTGAGAACCATGCTGCTGACCGAAAAATACAAAAACACCCGCAGACTTGATCTACAGGTAATCTATATCTATGGTGTCACTGGTTCAGGAAAGACCAGAGGAATACTCGATCAACATGGTGATGCAAATGTATATCGTGTAACGGATTATCAACATCCATTTGACAGCTATAGTTGTCAGCCTGTGATTGCATTTGATGAATACCGCTCACAAATTCGTATTTCGGACATGCTTAATTATTGTGACATATACCCTATTGAACTTTCAGCAAGATATGCCAACAAGTACGCCTGTTTCGATACTGTATACATTGTATCAAACTGGCCCTTAGAGCAACAGTACGAAAATGTACAGGAAGAAAATGCTGAATCGTGGAAAGCCTTTCTAAGACGCATCCATAAGGTGATTGTCTACCACGAAGATAAGTCATGCACGGAATATACTTCTGTAGACAAATACATGCATCGCAATGACGGGTTCCGTCAACTGACACTCGCAGAGCAGGCGCTGCTGCCTTTCTAATAGCAGCGCCCCAAATAAAACAACCAAGCTATCTCCCTAAAGGATAGCCCAAAAATATAAAGAAAGGAGTATCGCAGTTTGAGGACACAAAAACTGAAAAAACCAAAACACCTAATTCCTAGAAACCGAGCCTCCTAAACACCTAAATACATAGTCCTGCTATTGCGTCACATACGCAATGAAATGTGATGATAGATCACAAAATCTTATTAAAAGTATTATTTCTGGCACAGAGATTGATCTCTTGCAAAAAATGGCTACATCTGATATTATAGATATAGACAGTGTGCTTGATAAACTTATGGCAACCAAGAGAGAACAAATATTAAAAAAACACCCTTATGCAATTACCCCGCCGTCTACAGAAAGCGGACGCTGGCAAACATGCTACCGGGATGAAAAGGGCGCAAGAAAAAATATCAAGGCACAGAGCAAGGAAGAATTATTGGATAAACTTATTCCGATTTATTTCTCCCAATCGCACGTTGACAACTTAACATTTCACGAACTGTATGAAGAATGGCTTGAATACAAGATCACTGTTACTAACAGCCCCAACACCATAAAGAGGCATAGACAGCACTACCACAAATATTTTGAGTCGTCCGCACTTCATAGCATGAAGATTAAAAAGATTGACGAGCTTATACTTGAACAGGAATGCAACCGCATAGTAAAAGACTTCGATCTCCCACGCAAGGAATGGTGTAATGCAAAGATTATTTTAAACGGAATGTATGCGCATGCTGTGAGGAAAAAGTACCTGACAGAAAACCCCATGAATAAGGTGCAGATTTTGGTCAAGTTCAGACAAGTGGTCAGAAAAACCGGGAAAACAGAAACTTACAACTCAGAGGAATTGGCCTCTTTGAATGAATTCCTTGACCATATGTACGAGGAAACTTCTGATACTTCATTTCTGGCTGTTAAAGTTAATTTCCTATTGGGATTGCGTGTAGGCGAATTAGTCGCATTAAAATGGAGCGACTGGTGTGATGAAAGCCATTTGCACATTGTTCGTGAAGAGATCAGAGACCAGACAGACAACAGTTATGAGGTTGTGGAGCATACCAAAACTAATCGTGACAGATTTGTCATTATTGTTCCAAAGGCGGCGGAAATCTTGCGGAAAATAGAAAAACAAGGCGATTACATTTTTATGAGAGACGGAAAGCGGATTACCTCTATACGCATTGCCACAATTCTTCGGAAATTTGCAAGGTATGAAGATATACCCCTAAAGTCAAGTCATAAAATGCGGAAAACATATGCAAGTAACTTAAATGCAAGCGGTGTTCCACTAGACTGTATCCGTGAGATGCTGGGACACAGCAACCTGAACACCACTCTGGGATATATCTACAATCCACTGACAGAGAGCCAGACCTACGACCTTATGACAAAGGCACTGCAATAGAAACGAAGTGCTGTCTACAGCTGTCTACAACTTTATAGGCACACAAAAATAGCGGAAACCCTGTAAATATCAAGGTTTCCGCCTCTTTAAACAAAGCTGCTGACGGGAATCGG